>JGI24710J26742_10000795_pt1 | contig 29638 bp, 29 predicted proteins | sample BioPla2DNA2_FD_26742 | JGI IMG/M metagenome (IMG submission 26742)
AAAACACCAATTGGATAAGCTAAAGCAATACCAACCTCCATGTTTCCACCAGATAGTATAGCCATTGCTGTTCCAACCATTCCACCTATGTAAGCATTTGGTGGTGAATATGCTCCCATCGCTAATCCACCTAAAAACATCATTTCAACGCTTCCACCAACTAATAGACCTGTTTGTATGTCACCCATTAACAGACCTACTAGAGGCCCAGCAAATACAGGACGCGCAATATAAATTGCTCCTCCCCACCAGTAAGTTTCAACTGCCATAAAAGCAATAAATAAACTCAGTAATAAAACTTGAATAAAATTCATTATTATTCCTCCCCTCTCTTTAGTTCTTCAATAATGTCAATTTCATTACTATTTGGAACCATACGATACTCAACTTTGGTATCGTAGGTTTCTAGACTTAAAATTATATCTTTTTCTTCTTCAGTTAAGAAAACTGTACTATAGTACTGCTTTCTTTCCTCTCTAGCGTATATCCCGCCAATATTTATATTAGGTATTTTTATGCCTTTATCCATTAATTCTCGATAAACCAATGGTGATTTTGCACATAAGAATATTTTTTTATTAATATTCTCATTAATGATATCTACTGCTCCATCTATAGTACATACCTCAGTTTGAACAGTTCCTGATGCTGCCATTTTAAGTAGCATTGTTTGTAACTCATCATTTGCACTTTCATCATCAACAACAATAATCATGTCTACCAGATAACTTTTTAGCCATGCTGTTGCTACTTGTCCATGAATCAATCTTTCATCTACTCTTGCTAAAACAACCCCCATAATTAATCCTCCTTTGCTTGGTCATATGCCTGTAATAATAAATTGTGAGTAATATTTCTTATACTTGTGATGTTTGGATTATCCCTAATAGGATGTATTCTATTAGTCAACAAAATAATTCCACAATTTCTTTCAAAATCAATATAAACTGAAGTTCCAGTAAAGCCAGTGTGGAAAAGACATACATCACTATAATAATCTCCCATTGGGCTACTGCTTTCATTTACTATCCAACCGAGTGTTCTTCTTAAATTTAAATTAGAAGTGTAACATTTTTTTAATAGTCTGACTGTACTAATAGATAGAACTTGTTTTCCTTTATAATTTCCGTTATTTAAAATCATTTGAACAAATTTCGTTAAATCACTTACGGTAGAAAACAATCCCGCATTACCACTTAATCCATCTAGTCTAAATGCTTTTCCATCATGCACATATCCTTTTACTAATCCTCTGTCTTTTGTTATTTCTGTTGGCACACAATAAGCGTTTTTACCAAAATCTGATGGACAATACATAGTATTTTTCATATCTAATGGTTTAAAAATCCATTTATTAGCTAACTTATCCAATTGCATACCTGTCAATTCTTTTATCAAAAATCCTAAGACGACATAACCAAAGTCAGAATATTCAACTTTAGTTCCAGGTTCAAAATTCAGTTCTTTTTCATATATGAACTTTTTTATGCTCTTTTCGCCATAAAATTTCTTATATCTTTTATCATCCGCGCATATTCCTGATGTATGAGTTAATAAATGCAATAATGTTATATCTTCATAAGGAAAATCTTTCAACACCTCTTTTACTTTAGTCTGTAAAGAAATTAAGCCTTTTTCTATACACATTAATGCTAATGTTGTTGTTGAAACAACTTTAGTCACACTTGCAAGATCATACAAAGAATCTTTATTAATTACTTCTGAATCATCATCAAAAGTCATATTTCCAAGGTAACAATCTAATGAGTCATTAGAAGTTACAACAGCAAAACTTACTCCTGGGATATATTTTTTTTCAATTACAGAATTCAAATAATTAACAGTTTCTTTTATATCGCATTTATTAATATTAATCATCCTAAAACTCCTTAATCTTTTCAACAAATCGTTTTGTGATAATTTCTGGTCTTGTAATAGATGTTCCTACTACTACTGAATATGCTCCTGCTTTTAATGCATTTAGCGCATCTTCTACTGTTTTAATTTTGCCTTCAGCTATAATTGGTACCCCGCTAATTTTCTTAATTTCTCTTATCAAATCTAAGTCAATGCTTTTTATTTCTTTTGATTGCTCAGTATAACCAGCTAGTGTGGTAGAAATTAAATCCACTCCATGTTTTAATGTTTCAATAGCTTCATCAATCGTTGAAATTTCTCCCATAATTAATACATTAGGGTAATTTGCTCTAATTTTTTTAATGATGTCTTTATATTTTTCGTTATTGGGCCTTTTTCTATCAGTAGTATCTAAAGCTATAACATCAATACCAACATCTAAAATTTCTTTTGCACTTTCATAAGTAGGAGTAATATATACAGGATAATCGCTGAATTGTTTATTGATTCCGACTATTGGAAGATTTGTTTTCTTTTTAATAGCAACAATATCATTTTTACCTGTAGCTCTAATTGCTACCGCTCCACCAATCTGGGCAGCCATAGCAAATGCTGCCATAATTTCAGAGCCATACATAGGCCATCCTAATCTTGCTTGACAAGAAACAATTAAGCCTCCCTTTATTTTTTCTAAAATTTCATTTATTTAGGATGGTTATTTAATATATAATTAGACAGTAAGTAAAACTACTTAATAGTTAAATGAGGTAAGTAATATGCGACAATGTTCTATACATATGAATTTCAAAAATGAAAATGGTTTATTTGATGAAGAAAGAGCAAAGCAATACAGTGAAGTAGTTCAAAAGTTAAACATCAAATATATTAACACTAAATGGAACGATGAATTATTTTTCAATCCAAACGAAAATGATTTTATTGGTATAAATAAAATCAAACAATTTTGTTTTGATAATGATGTCACAATCACTTCTTTTCATTTTAATGGCCCTATATTTGATAAAGATTATCCAACACAAAGTTTCTGCCGAGGACTAATGAAACAAAGTATTGATTTATATCATATTTTAAAACCTCAAGTCATGGTTGTTCATCCTGGTGCATTATCAATTGGTAGATTTTCTGATCATAAAAAAACTTATAATGAAGCCTTAGAAGTTTACAGTGCAGAACAAATTCATCAAATAATTGTTGAAAACATTCGTTATTTTGGCGATATTGCTCAAGAAAAAGGAATTAAAATAGCTTTGGAAAACATCTTTGGGGGAAGATTTTATAGTCAAATTAATGACTTAGTAAAACTAGTTAATGATATAGATCATCCTAATGTTGGTTACTGTTTTGATTGTGGTCATGGAAATATTGATAAAGTAAATCATCCTGAAGTAATAAAAATTATGAATGATAAACTATTTGAACTGCATTTACATGATAATTTTGCAGATAAAGATCTTCATCTACCGATAGGTTTCGGAACAATAAATTATATCAATATAATAAAGGCTCTCAATGAAATTAATTATAAGTCAACTGCTACTTTTGAGTTCTTTCGCTGGCCAATGGATAACAGAATTGAAGGAGTTAAAAATGCGATTGATTTATGGCAAGCATTAGAAAAAATAGCCGAAAAAGGTTACAATACAAACTCATGGAAGTAAAAAAGCACCTTGTGCTTTTTTTATGTTTAGTTTTTTAATGCTTCTCTAACAAAACCATTATTTTTAATTAACTTTTCTTTGGCTGTCTTATAATCAACACCCATTAAGATCATAACAATCGCTTCCTTAACATTGTTATTTTCAGTTTGTTTTAATACTCTATCTGCAGTTTCATAATCACAATCAGTTGCCGACATAACAATATGTCTACACCTTTCAATAAGTTTTTCATTAGTAGGAGTCATATCTACCATTAAGTTTTTGTAAACTTTACCCATACCAATCATAGTTGCTGTTGATAGCATGTTGATTATGACTTTTTGACATGTTCCTGATTTTAATCTTGTTGAACCCGTTAACACTTCAGGTCCTGCATATACTTCAATTGGATAATCTACTAAAGAACCAATTATTGTATCAATATTACAGCATACACAAGCTGTTTTAGCTCCAACTTTTTTAGCATATTCAATGCCTCCGATACAATATGGTGTTCTTCCTGATGCAGCTACTGCAACTAGTAGATCTTTTTTACAGAAGTTATTGTCTTTTAAGTCTTGAACACAAAAGTCTTTTCTATCTTCTGCTCCTTCAACAGCTTTAAATACAGCATTATTTCCACCTGCTATTAAACCTAAAAACTCCGTTGTACAGCCAAATGTAGGTCCACATTCTACCGCGTCAATAATACCTGTTCTACCCGAAGTTCCAGCACCAACATAAATAATACGACCACCATTTTTTAAGGCTTCAATCATTGCTTTTACAACTTCTACAATTTGAGGTAAGCCTTTTTTTACCGCTGCTACAACATTTAAATCTTCTTCATTCATAATTTCAACAATTTCCATTGTTGAAAGTGAATCTAGATTTAATGTTTTCTGATTTCTTTGCTCCGTACCTAAATTCCTAATATTAACCATAATTACCCTCCTATTTTTTGTTGTTTTTTATATAAATATTGGTCAATTCAATATTTCTGATCGCATTTTGTTCAATAGCTTTAGCTCTAAATTTCTTTCTTAAATTTCCAACATAGGTACCAACATTTTCTTCTTTGTAATTTGTTTCTTCACAATATGTTACATAATTTTTATCATCTTCAATACTGAAATCATAATAATATAAACACTTTGTATCTTTTGTTTCATAATTTACTAGAAAATACTTATCTGGAATGAGTGGGCCAATTGTCATTAAAATGTTAGCAGTCAATTTCTTTTTACTAATAGTCTTTTTATAACTATAACCATCAACGAGCATTTTTGTATCCACATCTTTATTAGTGTTTTTCTTGATATCTTTAATCATTACATCACATAGATGGTCAAAGTATTCTTTAGGTGTCACATCTATTTCTACTTTAACTTTCATTAACTATCTCTTTCCACAAATTTATATAAATATCCTTCTCTGAATCTGCGCAATCTAATTATATCATCTGGATTTAAAATCATACCCACAACATTTATTTTTTCGTTTGCTTTTTTACTAGTAAACACTACTTTTAATTCACCAGAATAACGTTTATATAATTCATTATCTATCGTTATCATACCTGGATTTAAAGCTATCGTATTGTTTTTTGGAACTACTGAAGCAAACTCAGCCATTTCTCTAGTTGTTTGAGATCTTAAAAAATCAAAAGATGAATCAAAACGAAATTGGTGATTCTTTAAAACAATATTTTTTTCAACATCTGAAGTGTTTTCAAATAATTCCACTTCAATAGTAACTATATCATCAAGAGGTTCTTGGAGAACTTTTAAAGTATGCTCTACTTCTTTAAACTCTTCTTCACTTAACCATTCATCAGCCATCATAAAAACAGACAAATCATAATTTATATATAAATCTGACAAAACTGAAGTAATGCTTTGATATCTATGTTTCTCTACTGTACACAATCCTTCGTGTAATGGTCCTCTTGAATTTGAGTATGTTGGAATACAATAATAAACTGGAATTCCTCTTTCTTTAAAATGTTGGTCTTGATTTCGAGCAAAGGTTTCATCTATTCCTGTATCTGGTTGAGGATAAAAATTATGACAAGCTCTAATCTCAATTTTCTCATCAATAGCTTTTAATAATTCTATTTCTTTTGTGATTTCTTCTTCATTATAGATAGAAGCATTAATAACAATACCCCTAAAGGACAATAACGAGTAAAGTTTTCTTGTTTTATTGATATCACTACCATAATCAAGTCTTACAAAGTCAAAATCAATATTTTTCAATTTATTCAATATTCCTTCATTTTCTAAAATATCATCAAAAAAGTAACCACCAATATCAACTGTGACTTCCAAATTGACTTCTTTAGCTAATCTAGAAATAAACTCAAAGGCTTCTAATTGTTCTTCTAAAGATATTTCTGGTAAATGAATGGTAGTAAAAACTTCATCGAAACCATATATTGATGCTAACTTTATTTTTCTTTGAACTTTTTTTCTATACTCCTCATTTACTGGATGAGGATATATCGCAATTGTCTTTATCATACTTCCTCCATTCTAATGATATCTTCTTCAAGATAATCAACATTCATTTTATCTTTTATTAATGTAATCTTTTCACCACTTAAAAAGACAATAGCAGTGGCTGAGTTACCTGTTTTTTTAATTAATTTGTTAACATCGGTTGTAATTAATAAATCACCTTTTTTAACTTTATCTCCTACTTTTCGATGTATTTTATTCATTCCTTGTATCTTAAAAGTATCAACGCCTATATGAATCATAATCTGTAAACCATTATTAGCTTCAAGGCAGATTGCATGACCTGCATCACATAACACTCTAACTTCACAATCAAAAGGAGCGACAACTCTATTGCCAGTCAAAAACATACCGTAGCCATCGCCCATAGTTTTTTCCGCAATTATTTCATCAGGAAATTCTTCAATTTTGAAAGTTTTCCCTTTGACTGGACTTACAAATTCTTTCATATTTTAATATCCTTTCATTTTTTCGTTCCGGTTAAATCATCTTTTGCTATTGTAAAATCTAAATTATCAAAAACTGTTTTAGTTGCTTTAAGCAAAGGCTGTTCTTTAGGGTTAGAGTTTGAGTTATAGTTTTGAACACATAATACAATACTTGATCCTAACAAACCTGAATAGACTCTATGCAATTTACCATACTGTCCCATACAGCAATGGAAAAATGGAATCTTCATCTTTTCTTTTAATATCGTTGTGGTTCTAATGACTTCTAATAACTCTTTTTCATTTGAAGCAGTTACAGCTATTTTAACCATATCTGCTCCCCTTTTTTCAAGTTCCTTCAGATGGGCTAAAGTTTCTTCACAACTCATAAACCGATAAGTGTGACTTGATAACATTACTTTACCACCTTTACTATGGATTGTTTCAATTAATTCTTTTTGTTTTTCTATTGCTTTTGAATTATATGTTATTTCATCTTTAGATGGATCATAAATATCCGCTACAATATCTAAAATATTAGCACCAGCTTTTAAAGCTATTAATTGTCCTTGTACCAATTCTTCATCTGTTTTGTTCGGCCTTCTGTAAGTTCTATAATTAACTGAAAATATTACTTTATTTGCAGCATAATTAAACAATTGTTTCAATTCTTCTACTGTATGATATTGCTCATCTAATTTTTCTAGATGCAACATAAAAGCATCTGCTCCATCATAGATGGCATTTCTAATACAATTAATATTATCTTCAACATTGATTTCTCTAAGTGAGCAAGTTAACAAGAAATTTCTATTCTTCATGTTTCATTCCTCCGCAACTTCTTGCGCCATCAATCATATAGTTGTCTCCGCTTATAAAAGCCGCCTTTTCACTACATAAATACATAATTAAATCAACAACTTCTAAAGGTGAACACGCTCTTGCCATCGGTGTAGTCATTTTTGACATTTCTGGTCTTGTTAAAACAGGACCTGGAGATACCATACAACACCTTACCTGATGAGCTGCACCTAATAGCGCCAAAGATTTTGTTAATCCAATTAAACCTGATTTAGCACTAGCATAATCCACAGCTGTTTTACTTCCAGTAACACCTGAAACAGAGCCAACATTAATAATTACACCATTCTTTTGTTTAATCATTTGGTTAATAACTGCTCTTGCCATATAAATTGGGCCTTTTAAATTTACATCAATTCCCCAATCAATGGCGTTCAAAGATAAAGATTCAAAAGGTTTGTTTTCATTTAACACTCTTGATGATGCTCCACCAGCACAATTAATTACAATATCTATCTTTTGATATAATTTTACAATTTCAGAAATAGACTTTTCAATTGCTCTGTAATCTCTTACATCAACTTTATAACTTAAAACATGGATGTTGTCATTTTTCTCAATATCAAAGCCAACAACAATTGCCTCTTGTTTTAAAAAATGTTCACTGAGTAATTTTCCAATGCCAGAATTAGCACCTGTAATAATAACAACTTTATCTTTAAATTCCATTATTAATTCCTTTCAAAAATCAAGGTCCGTAATAACGGACCTTGATTCAAGATTCTATATTACTTAATTAGTCTCTAAAACCATCTAATGCTGAATCTTTTACCCCTGCTAAGAAGGTAATAATAGCACCAGCTACTATAGATACTAAATAAGATAAGTAATATGCTCCAGGTCTAGTATTTACAAGACCACCTAAAATACCAGAAACGTTCATTGTAACTGCTCCTTGTCCAGGGAATAAACCTAGAACACATCCACCAACGAATGCTCCAAGACATGCAGTGATAAACGGTCTTCCTAACGGTAAAGATACACCAAAAATTAATGGCTCACCAATACCTAAGATACCTGCTGGTAATCCAGCAATAGCTGCTTCTCTTAAACCTTTTTCCTTTTTGTATCTTAGCATTAATCCAATAGCAGCACCTACTTGGCCACCGCCTGCTAATGAACAACAAGAATAAAGTGGAGTATAACCTAAGTTTTGAATAAACGTAGTATGAACTGGTGATAAACCATGATGCATACCAGTCATAACTAAAGGTAAGAATAGTGCAGCAATAATACCATATGCAAATGGTCCAACGTTATCAAGCAACCACAAGAACAAAGTGGTTACAGCATCAGTGATAACACCTGCAATTGGTTGTAACAAATAAATAGTTAATAAACCAACTACAATAATTGACACAACTGGTGGCACATGAATCTTTAATGCATCTGGAACAGCATTTCTTACTTTCTTTTCCACAATAGCAATCAAAATACCTGCCGCCATTGCAGCTAATGTTCCCCCACGTCCATTAACGATAGTAATACCAAATAGACCTTGTGTACCAGCTAGTGCACCTAAGTTGATGATGATTCCACCAGCAACTAATCCTAGGTAAGGGTTACCTCCCATTACTTTTGCCGAAGATGCAGCAACTGCAATGTTTAAATAAGCAAAAAATGTGCTAGCCAAAACATTTAGCGCAAACATGAAAGTAGATTCACTTGGATTAAACAATGTTAAACTTGGATTAATATTCCATAAAGTAGTAAATACTTTCATGATACCAAAGATTAACCCTGCACCAGCAAATACTGGAATTAATGGTGTAAATACTTTAGAAAATATAGCGAAGATTCCTGTAGCTGACTTTTTAGTCATTACAGCTTCCCCTGCATTTACACTTAATTGAATACCAGGAATATCTTTAATCTCATCACAAACTCTGTCTGCAACTCCTGGTCCTACTACGATTTGAGGTTCAGTATCTGTACCTGCAACTCTTAGTACCCCCTTGATAGCTTTTAGTGCTTCTCTGTCAACTTTGTTGCCATCTTTTACAACACATCTAAGACGTGTCATGCAGTTTTCAACTAAAACTACATTTTCAACACCTCCTAGAGCTTCAATAATCAATGTAGATAATTTTTTTCACTCATAAGCTCTCCTTTAAATAATTATTATTTTTCTCCTTTCTATTTAGCTTTTATAGATTAAGCATAACTTTTGATGTGCGTAAAGAGAAAAAACATTTATTATTTGCTTTAAATTTTTCTCTTTTTTCAACATCGTATATCAAAATTATTCTATCATTTAAAAAAACACTTTAAAATGTTCATAACGATAAAGTATTTACCTATTTCGAAACTATATACTTCTTTTTAAAGTCACTTGGTGCAATACCTATAATATTTTTAAAAGCTCTTGAAAAAGCATAAATACTAGTAAAACCACAATTTTCTGCAATTTCACTAATCGTGTACGAATCATATAAAAGCATTTCTTTAGCTTTTTCTATTCTTTTTTCCATAGCATATTCATAAGGAGTTAAACAATATTTTTCTTTAAATAATCTTCTAAAATATACTTCTGAAATATTAGACTGCCTGGCTACTACACTGATATCTAGTCCAATATCATAAACATGTTTTTGAAGATATTTAATAGATGGTTCCATTATTTTATACTTGTCATCCAATTTTCCATAACCAATAATACGAGCTGTCATATTATACAAATTGCTTAAGTCCATTAAAATATGAGAGGTTTGGGAAAATATATTTTTCTTTTCCATATTTAAATAACTTTTATAAAAAGACTTTGCTTCACTAATTTCAAAAATATATACCCCTTTAAAATGTCCATCATATAATTCAAAATCAATAACTGGAAAAGTGCCATCTTCTATTACTTCAAATTTATACTCTGTATCTTTAGCAATCATCAAACAATGACTATTGTCTATTAAATACTTTTCTCCTTGGCTTTCGTAAATTGCTTTTCCACCAACACAAAAAACAAATCCATCAAACATTCTTGTCCTAATGTGCCTTATATCTCCTTTTTTATATTTCTTAAGAAGTAATCGACCAACATTTTTAAATCTTAGATTTTCTAATACTTTCATTTATATTTTTTTCCTTCCCCCAGCTACTACATAATCTTCTCCTGTTACAAAGGAAGCTTCATCAGAAGCTAAAAAATAGATTACTTGAGCACATTCTCTATAACTTCCTGACCTATTCATGTATGACATTTCAGGATAGCGATTATCTGGTTCAATATTACCAGGCGAAACACAATTAACTCTAACATTGTTTAGAGCCACTTCCTTAGATAATGATTTTGTAAAAGATTTTATTGCTCCTTTAGTTAAAGTATAGTCAACCATTCCAGCAGCACCCAAGGTCGCTGTAATTGATGATAAATTTATAATGCTTCCATATTTTTGCTTTATCATTGGATTAATTAAAGCTCGTGTAAAATACAAAGTTCCATAAATATTACAATCTATTTTCTTTCTCCAATGTTCTGAAATAGAATTACAAAATGGTCCTCTATCGCATCTGAAAATCCCGGCATTATTTACTAAAATATCTACCGTTCCATATTCATTTAATATCTTGTTGCATAATTCATTTACTTTTTCTTCATCTGTCACATCACAAACAAAAGAAATAGCTAATTCATTATTTAACTCTTCCATCGCTTTATCAAGCTGAATTTCATCAACATCAACCAAAATTGTTTTTATATTATGCTCCAGAAAAAGCCTAGCTGTTTCCAAGCCTATTCCTCTACCAGCACCTGTAACTAAAGCTAATTTTTGTTTCATATTACAACTTCATTTCTGGCAAATGCCCCTCAGTAGCATTTTCTCTATGAATGATTTTAGCAGGATTTCCTATTACAATGCTGTGATCAGGAACATCAAAGTTTACAAATGTATTTGGAGCAATCAAAACATCATTTCCTATCTTTACATTTCCTACGACAGTTGAATTTGTTCTAATAACAACTCTATCTCCAAAAGTTGGTACACCTTTTCTTTTTCCTCTAATATCTCTTCCCACTGTAACGTTGTGTGTTATGAAAAAATGATTTCCAAAAGTTGCTTTTCCATTAATAACAATGCTTCCCCAGTGACCAATAATAAACCCTTTACCAATAGTCATATTATTTTCAAAAGAGATACCTGTTTTAAGTTCTAAATGATGCAATCTCCACTCTAAATATTTTTTCCATATTGTATCTTGATTAGCTTGAAGTTTTCTGTAAGCTTTGGTCATTTTCCATTCATAACCATTTAAATAAGCTTTTGATACTCTATGATTTTTAAATTCATATAAAAACTTATAATCATAATCAATCATTTCTTTATACTTGGCATTATTTGGCGAAAGAGTAAACTTCATAAAATTTCCCCTCCTAATTTATCACTATAACCTATTTATACCACATAATTTTAAACTTGCGAACACAATATTTAACAATTTCGAAACTAAATGGTTCCGAAAGAGAAAGCTTTACCATGGCAAATATATCGAAAACTTTTAGTTGATTTGCTAAATGACCTATTGTGAAAAGAGTTTATAATTGTAAAAAAATAAAGTTTAAAAATGAAACTTCATTAAAAACCTACATAACCTTATAAACTAGTGTGATGATTTGCATAAACTATATATTTATATGAAATATTGCACCTAATAATGTTTTATTTCCTTTCACAGATCTTGAACACCATAATTTGTTTTTCCACACCAAATGTTTTTTGACATAAATTATAAATTAAATCTTGATTTTTCATTTTTGTTTTGATAATGTGTTAAACTTTAATTAATAAAGGATAATGAAAAAGGAATGTTATATGAAAGGTAATTTTATCAAACAGTTTATAAAAATAGTTGTTACTTTAATTTTTTCTTTTTCTCTACTTTTTGCAGTTCATCATTTTACAGAAAAAACTAAAATTGAAGAACCTATTTTACCAAGTTATGAGATTATAAAAGATTTAGGTTATTACAAACCATATCGTCGATTTCTATTTGAAAATATAAATATTGCAAGGTCTGCAATTTCATTAGCAACAATGGATAATTCTGATGGTAAAGGAAAATTATTGTTTACAAAAAGAGGAATGAATGATTTATATAATTATGTTGGTGTACCTGGTTACTGTCCAGAAACATTTATTAAAGTAGCACCTCAATTAATAGATACATTAAATTCTTTGCCATATTCAAAACATAACACCATAAGATGGTATAAATCTTCCATAGCTTTGTATGCCAGCTGTGATCTTAGTGTTGCGTTAGCGGTTTGGTGGAGTGGGGCAGATGATAATTACTCATCATGCTTAAAACCAAAAGGAGAATGGGACCCTAGTTATATACAAGGTCAAACAGGATACTTAATTCATGATTATAGTGGTAAATGGGTACAAGTAGAAAAAGGGTCTACGATATTACCAGGTGATATTGCTTTAGGCAGAGATGAAGACGGTGATATATGCCATACTTGGATGTATGTTGCAACTTGGAGAAATGGAAGATGGTGTGATAATTCATTAGTTCAAGAAAAATTTCCAAATTCCAAAGCTAACAGATATGAAGGTAGTCACGAAAGCTATTATGCCAAAGTAGGATACGATGAAAATCCTTGGTTAAGCTCAGCATATATTTTTAGATTCATTGGTACAATTGACGAATTCAGTGAATTTAAGTCAGCAAAGTAGAATATTCTCCAATTGTTAAATTATTAAAAAGATTAGTCCATAAAAACTTTCTAACTTATATTTTATAAAACTAATCTTTTTATTTTTTCGTTACACTGATTGTTTATCTTTTCTACAGTAGAATATTCTTTCATTTATTCTTATTTTGAAAATAACATAATCAGATATTTCTTTAATATGGAGATTATTTTAGTTAAAAAATGTTTTTATACTATGTTTAACTAAAACTCTTAATCTTTCACTTTTTTAAGTGGGTTTTTTAAATAACTATTAATTAATATCGCCACAACAATACCAATTGTAGTATCTAAAAACCTATTAAAAGCAAAGGCAAATGGTAATTGTCCTGCTCGATTAATAACTATTGCTAAATACACAACACAACCAGTAGCTACTGATCCTGGTCTTTTAGTGTAGACACAAATATAGATTACTGGAATAAGTAGAAGCGAAACTAAAAGATATCTTAAAATTTGATTTTCTATGGCGTACACATAATATTCAAACATTAAAAACAAACAGCCTAAAATTGCTCCAACTATTGTCGCGATGAATCTGTCATAACCAACTTTAAAAGAATTTTCAAAATCTTTTTGCATACATAAAACTGCAGCAATGGCAGAGTAAAAAGGAACACTTCCCTCTCTAAGTGAACTGATTACCAAAGATAAGAATACTGCTACAATTGTTTTAACCGTTCTTAATCCTATAAAATGCTTTGCCATGTTTTTATTATACTACATTTTCTAAAGTATAAACTCTTTGTGATTTGTTTAACTTGTGAAAAATACTGATTTTTATACAAGTATGTTGTATAATGTTAATAAGAAACATTTATATTATATAGGGAGGCAATATGAATATTATTGTTTGTATTAAACAAGTTCCTGGCACATCTAATGTTAAAGTAGATCCTGTTACAGGAGTTTTAATTCGTGATGGTGTTCAGTCAAAGATGAATCCTTATGATTTATATGCTTTAGAAACAGGATTACAATTAAAAGAAAAATCTAATGGCAAGGTTACTGTTATATCAATGGGGCCTCCTGCTGCTCTAGCAGTTTTAAAAGAAGCAATTTATATGGGGGCTGATGAAGGAATTTTAATTAGTGATAGAAAGTTTGGTGGAGCTGATGTTTTGGCTACCGCCTATACTATTTCCCAGGCAATCAATACTATTGATGATGTTGATTTAATTTTAACTGGTAAACAAACCACCGATGGTGACACTGGACAAGTTGGACCAGAAACTGCTGAGTTTTTAAATTTACCACATTTTGGTTATGTTACTAATGTTGAAATAAAAAATGATAAACTACAATTTATTTCTAATCTAGAAACTAAGGTAATGAAAGCTAATATAACTTTACCTTGTTTATTATGTATTGAAGGAGAAATCAACACTCCTAGACTTCCTTCATATAAAAGAAAAGTTAAATTTGGAAGTTGTGAAAACCAAATTAAAATTATGTCTTTTGAAGATATGAAAGATCAAAACGAAAACAATTACGGTTTAAAAGGTTCAGCAACTCAAGTTGAGAAAATTTTCCAGCCTAAAAAGACTACTGATAGACTTGTTTTACAAGGAACTAAAGAACAAATGGCTAAAGATTTATTAAACATATTAAGAGAAAGGAAGTTTATCTAATATGGCTTTAAAAATTAATCATAATTTAGTCAATGAAGAAATAGCTAAAACATTAGTAGATATCTGTCCTTTCAAGGCAATTGAATATCATAATAATAAACTTTCCATTAATGCTGGATGTAAAAACTGTAAGATTTGTGTTAAAAAAGGACCTGCTGGTGTTATTGAATTGGTTAAAGAAGAAATAAAAACAATCAATAAAAATGAGTGGAAAAACATAGTTGTTTATGCTGATATTGAAGAAAATAAAGTTCATCCTGTTACATACGAACTAATTGGAAAAGCTAGAGAATTAGCACAAGTAATTAATCATGAGGTCCATGTCTTAGCTATTGGTTATAATTTAAATCAAACAGTTGATAAAATCTTACATTATGGTGTTGATAAAGTATTTACCTATGACCATGAAAAATTAAAGCATTTTGATGTAGAAAGATATACCAATGTTTTTGAAGATTTCATTAACAAAAACAAACCATCATCTATTTTATTTGGTGCTACACATATCGGTAGATCTTTAGCACCAAGAATAGCTGCTAGATTTAAAACTGGTTTAACAGCAGATTGTACTGCTTTAGAAATGAAAGAAAATACTGATTTAGTACAAATAAGACCAGCTTTTGGTGGAAACATCATGGCTCAAATTGTAAATTCTAATCATCGCCCACAGTTTTGCACGGCTCGCTATAAAGTATTTGATGCTCCTGAAAAAACAATTAATCCAACTGGAGAAATAATCAATTGTCCAGTTAAAGATAAATGGTTAAAAACTCGTGTTGAAATTTTAGAGATTATCAACAAGAAAAAAGAAGAAGACATTTCAGAAAGCGAAATTATTATCGCTATCGGTAGAGGAGTAAAATCAAAAGAAGACTTTAATTTGGTCTTTGAACTAGCTGATTTATTAAATGCTTCAATTGGTTGTACTAGACCAGTAGCTGAGGCTGGTTTACTTAATAGTAAACATCAAATTGGTTTATCAGGAAAAACCGTTAAACCTAAATTAATTATTACTCTAGGTGTTTCAGGAGCTATTCAATTTACCTCGGGTATGAAAGATGCTGAATGTATTATTGCGGTTAATAATGATCCAGCAGCTCAAATATTTGATATTGCTCACTTTGCGGTGTTTGGTGATATTTATGAAATAGTACCTGAACTAATTAAAAACATAAAGGAGGAAAAATCAAATGTATAAACCTTTTGATAACTTTGATTTGGCATATATTAAAAGCATTATTGATAATGATAGAGTTTATGAAAAAGGCAGTATATCAAGTGATTTTTCACATGATGAACTAGCAACACTAATAAAATATCCGGATGTTTTAATTAAAGTAAAAAATGCTGAAGAAATATCGGCAATTATGAAATATGCTTATGAAAAATCTATACCAGTAACTGTTAGAGGTTCCGGAACTGGTCTGGTTGGTGGAGCTGTTGCTCTTGAAGGTGGTATTATGATTAATACTTCTTTAATGAATCAAATACTTGAACTGGATGAAAAAAACTTTACTGTTACTGTTGAACCAGGTGTACTATTAATGGATTTAGCAGCTTATGTTGAAGAAAATGATTTATTCTATCCACCTGATCCAGGAGAAAAATCAGCTACAATTGGTGGAAACATTTCAACTAATGCTGGTGGAATGAGAGCTATTAAATATGGTGTAACAAGAGATTACATCAGATCTCTTAAGGTGGTTTTGCCAAATGGCGATATTGAAACATTTGGTAGTAATGTTGTTAAAAACTCTTCTGGTTACTCTTTAAAAGATTTAATCATTGGTTCAGAAGGAACTTTAGCTATTATAGTAGAGGCAACTTTAAAATTACTTCCACTACCAAGTGAAAGCATTTCACTATTAGTTCCTTTTGAAACGATGCAACAAGCATTAGATGCTGTTCCAGAAATATTACGCTTAAAAACTAATCCTACTGCTGTTGAATATATGTCTAAAGAAACAATTCTTAATAGCGAAAAGTTTTTAGGCAAGAAATTTCCTGATAATAAACATGATGCCTATCTATTATTAACATTTGATGGAAATGATCTCAATAGCATTGAAAATGATTACAGTAAAGTAGCCAACTTATGTCTAACACTTGGAGCAATAGATGCTTACTTTATTGATACTGATGAAAGAAAAAAATCAGTTTGGTCAACAAGAGGCGCCTTTTTAGAAGCCATTAAAGCTTCAACTGATAAAATGGATGAGTGTGATGTAGTAGTTCCAAAAGATAAGATTGCTGATTATATCAAATATACTCACCAATTATCTAAACAATTAGGCATCAGAATTCCATCATTTGGCCATGCTGGAGATGGTAATCTACATATCTATGTCTGTAAAGATGGTATGGATGAAAACTTATGGCAACAAAAACTGCAACAAGCCTTTGATAAACTTTATAAAAAAGCTGAAAAAATGAATGGGCTTGTTTCTGGAGAACACGGTATCGGATATGCCAAAAAACAGTATCTAAAAGAAAGTTTAGGAGAAAATCAAATTAAAATAATGAAGCAGATTAAGAATGTTTTTGATCCTAAAAATATTCTCAATCCTGGAAAAATTTGTCAATAAAAACTAACACCATCACTTGATGGTGTTTTCATTTGGAATTTTGTTTTTAAATCGTTATAATCTAATTAAGAAATTAAGGAGAATTACCGTGATTTATGAAAAAGTAACACAAAATAAAGAAATTAATGCTTATATAAATAAGGCTAATGAACTATTAAAAGCAGCAGGCTATACTGACCACTCAAAGATACACACCGCTTATGTCGCAACTAGAGCCAGTTATATTTTAAGACACTTTGAGTGTAGTCAACATGAAATCGATTTAGTTAAAACAGCTTCTTATATGCATGATATTGGTAATTNTATTGCTAGAAAACATCATGCTGAATATGGAGCTTTGTTAGCTAGGGATTTGTTAAAACAATTAGATTTATCTATTGAAGACACTGTAACAATTGTTTCAGCTATTGCTAATCACGATGAATCTACTGGTATTATTGTTGATAAAGTAACTGCAGCTTTAATTATTGCTGATAAAAGCGATGTTAGAAGGATAAGGGTAAATGATCTTGCTACAGTCAGTTTTGATATTCATGATCAAGTCAATTACTCTGTTTTAAACAATGAACTTACCATAAGTGATGAAAATAAAAGCATCAATCTACACTTAGAAATTGATACTGAAATTTGTTCAATGTATGAGTATTTGGAAATCTTTATGGATAGAATGCTAATGTGTCGAAAGGCAGCTAGAACTTTTGATTACTCTTTCCATTTATATGTTAATTCATCCAAAATTCTATAAATAACTTTTTTAGGAAACATTTAAAAGTTTAGGATATTTTCATAAATAATCTCTAAACTTTTTTATAGCTTTGATATAGTTCTTAAAAATTCACATTCGCCAATAATTTTATATGTACCATAATTTGCTGGCACAAGGAAAGTATCTCCTTTTACATACTCTAAGTTTTCAATTTTTCCTTTTCCATCTAAAAAATTAATCATGTGATAATTTTCTTTGGTAAACAAATATAATTCATCCTTTGATGTAAAATGCGTAGTTTCAAAATATTTACATGAACCTATTTCACGACAATTCTCTTTCTCTATGTTTAAATTAAATACCGTATTTGGATTTGTCTTAACTACCTCCATAGCTTTATCAATATGCAGTTCTCTTAATTTTCCAAATTTATCACGACGATTATAGTCATACAATCTGTAAGTTAAATTTGAATTTTGTTGAATTTCACAAATTAGATTTCCTGGACCAATGGCATGTATTGTTCCTGCTTCCAATAAAAAACTATCACCTTTTTTTGTTTCAACCTTATTTAGCACTTCTAAAATTGTGTTATTTTTTATTCTTTCTTTAAGTTCAGCAGTTGTAATTTTCCTATTAACACCATAGAAAACATATGAACCTTCTAGAGCATCCATAATATACCACATCTCTGTTTTACCTGATTGTTTTTCAACTTTTAAAGCATAATCGTCATTTGGATGTACTTGAACACTTGTTGGAGCTTTTGTGTCAATATATTTAATCATAATATTGAGTTCAGTTTTATTCCCTAAAACATTATTATTTTCTAAATATTCTTTTAAACTTTGTCCTTTATATTTTCCACTATCAACAATAGAAAAACCATCTTGGTGAACTGATAGTTCCCAAGATTCAGCCATAATATCATCACTTGACTTACCATACTGTTTCAAGCGATATCCACCCCAAGGGTAATTTTTTATAACACCTTTTAATTTTATGATTTCCATAACTATTTTATTACTACTTTTATATCCTATTGTTTTGTGTTAAAACAAATTACACTTAATGAATTTAATGATTATTTCAAATACAAATCATTTTATAATTTTTTACTATAGTCTATAAAAGTTCTAATTACCTTCAACCCTATACGTTCATAATATCTTCTACCATTTTCATCAGTGGTAACAAAATACATTCTATATATTCCTTTTTTAGCCATTTCATACATTCCAAGTTCTAACAAGATTGTCCCAAGACCATTATTTCTTTCATTATCAGAAATACCAATTGGACCAAAACGCATCTCGTTGTCATCAATAGCTCTATTACTGCAACCACAAATCTTTCCTTCAGGATTTAAAACTATTAAAATTCTTTCTTGAGCTTTATTTTTTTGCATAGCTATTAAAGCATTTCTTTTCCAGCCACCACCAAACTCATTTTTTAAAAAATCTAATAACTCCAAAGAATACCTGTAATCAAAATTGATAAACTTATAACCTTTTTCTTCGGCCTTCTTTTTCTTTACTAATGTTTTTTCGCTTACCTGATAACCATGTAAATTCATTCCCATTGAATAATGTTTCGTGCCTGCTGTATAACCGTTCTTTTCAAAAAAATTAATTGATTCGAGATAATTTTCTGGATCTAGTCCAGCGAAAAAGTAATTTGGAGAATAAGCACCTAAAATAATTTCTTTAACACCCATTTCTTTTAATTTATTCTCTACAGTATCATATAATTTTTGCCCAATTCCTTGATTTCGATATTCTTTAGCAACAAATATTACACTGATCCAACCTTTAGTTGGCTCTAATCCCCTTTCTAAATAAGGAAACTTTCTTTTTATACCCAAAATAAAACCCACAACTTTTTTGTCTTTGATAGCTACATAGCACAAATCTTCATCAAAGTTTTCATCAAATAAAACTTGTCTTCTAAATTTTTCAATATCAATTGAATCAAATGTACACGCTTCATTCCAAAGATTAACTACCTGTTGCTCATAATCTTGTTTATATTTTTCAATCATACTATCCCCCTGTCAATTAAAATTCCATATTATCTACTTACTTAATAAATTAACAATTATATTTATTTAAACACAATTTATTTTTTTACAAACTTATATGTATATCCATAATTATAATATAAAAGTTTTTCTAAATCTTTTTTATCGACTTTTCCTACTACATTTACTCTTTTGTCTTTTTTACTATTCTTTAAGACAACTTGTAATTCTCCAGAATATCGACCATATAATTTATTATCAATAGTTATACTTCCTTTTAGTCTTTTTACATTATTATCAATTTTCACAACACTAGCATATTGGGACATTTGTCTACTGCTTTGTGATCTTAAAAATTCTTTGTTTGAATCATATCTAAACTCATGAATTTTTAAAACTATATCATCATATTTATCACTTAGTAAATCTACCTTTATTTCTAATGGTCTATGATTAATAACATCATCAAATTGTTTAAAATTATCTTCACTATAAAATTGGTCAGAAAACATAAATGAATCTGTCTTATAAATATATAAAAGTTCTAATGTTGTTAAGGTTACATCACTGTATCTGTGTTTTTCAATTGTTGGTAAACCCTTAAAAACTGGACCTCTTGGTTTTTTTAAAGAAGGAATAAAATAATAAACTGGAATATTATGTTTTCTAAACATTGCATCTTGTTTTAAGGCAAATTTTTTATCTAAACCACTTTCTTCTCGAGGATAAAAATTATGACAAGCTTTAATTTCAACATTGTCTAAACTTTTAAAAAACTCTACTTTTTCATCAACCTCTTTTTCGCTATACATTGAAGCATTAATCATAAAGCCTTTTAAATCTAATTCTTTATGCAGTTTAACTACATCACTTTGATTATAACCATAATCTAACCTAACAAAAGCTATTTCAGCATTTTTTATTTGCTCTAATAATTCTTGGCTATCCAAAAGTTTTTTAAGATAGAAACCACCTATATCAACGATTAAATCCATCTGGTATTGTTTAGTCAATTTAGAAATAACTAGTAAACTTTCTATTTGTTTTTCTAAAGACAGCTCTGGTAAATGTATCGTTGAAAATACTTCGGTAAAACCATACTTGTTAGCCAACTCAATGTATTGTTGCCACTTTATTTTAAAGTCATCAATATTCGTTTCTGGAAAAATCGAAATACATTTATTCATAATTATTCTCCTTTTTCATATTTATATTATATTTATTATATCTTAATTCTACTATTTAATCTAAAGTTAAACAAAAATAAAAACCTTCAAGTTTTTTATTACTTTGAAGGTTTAATTTTATCATCATATTTTTGTAACTCATATAGTTTTTTATAAATACCATCTTGAGTCAATAGTTTTTGATGTGTTCCACTTTCGACAATATTTCCATTATCTAAAACAATGATATTATCAGCATGTTGTATAGTTGATAAACGATGAGCAACCATTATGGTCGTTCTGCCTTCCATAAGTGTCTTTAAAGCCTCTTGGATTAACAGTTCAGTTTCAGTGTCTATGTTAGCAGTAGCTTCATCCATTACCAAGATTGTAGGATTAATCACTAAAGTTCTTGCAAACGATAATAACTGTCTTTGACCAAAGGATAAGTTGGTTCCTCTTTCTGTTAACATCTCATCATATTTATTTGGCAAACTTTCAATAAACTGATGGGCATTGACTGCTTTAGCTGCCTGTTTTATTTGATCAATCGTAATATCTTCATTTAATAGTCTGATATTAGATTTTACATCGCCAGTAAAGATAAAGACATCTTGTTGAACTTGACCAATTGCTTTTCTAATTTGTTTTAAAGACATTTCTTTAATATTGATATCATCAATAAGAATTTCGCCTTGTTGAATATCATAATAACGACCAATTAAATTTAATATTGATGATTTGCCAGCACCAGTAGCACCAACAAAAGCCACTTTTTGTCCAGGTTCAATTACAAATGAAACATCTTTTAAAACATAGTTTTCACTTTCATAGGCAAACCAGACATTTTTAAACTCAATTTTTCCTTTAATCTTTTTTGGTTTTATTGGATTGGCAATTTCTTCAATTTTACTTTTTTCATCTAACAAAGTGAAAATCTTTTCTGCTGAAGCAAAAGCATTTTGCAAAGTTGAAAACTGTTCAGCCATTTCTTGAATTGGCCAGAAAAATGATCGAATATAGCTAACAAAGATGTAAAGTACTCCTACAGTCAATGTTCCTGATAAAACATAGTGAGCACCTTTATAAACAATAGCTACTATAGCCAAATTAGCAATTAAACTAGTAATAGGCCTAAAGAAAGCATAAACGAATAATTCTTTAATTCTATTCTTGTACAAGTCGTCACTTTTTTCTTCAAATTGGGCAAATTTTTCTTTTTCTCTTGCAAAAATCTGAATAAGTTTCATACCAGAAATATGTTCACTTAAAAAGATATTTAACTGTGTTATTTTAGTTCTTACCACTCTGTAGACGCTTCTGGAAATTTTTCTAAAATAGTATGTTAAGATGAATATTACTGGTAAATAAATAAAAACAATAATAGCCAGTCTACTATTTAAACCAAGCATAACTAAAGCAAATCCTAAAATCATGATAAAGTTTCTAATCAAGTTTACTAGTATATGTGAAAACATTCTATTTAAAGCTTCAACATCATTAGTTATTCTGGTATCAATTTGACCAACAGCATGAGTATCAAAGAATCTTAGTGATAATGAACTAACATGCTTAAAAAGCTGATTACGCATATCATAAATGATGTTTTGTCCCGTAATTAATAAAATATAGCTTTGAGCTGAATCAATTAAAGCATTAAGAGCTAAAACAATTAAATAAATCATACCTATAATAAAGATTCCTTTATAATCAGAACTTCTTAATACTTTCAAATCTTCTTTTAACAATAATTTTCCTTGTAGAACATTACCATTTTCATCAGCAATTTCAATAATGTTTTTTGTTTGTGCAATTACCTTTTTAATGCCTTCATCATTTTGTTTTACCAACACTTGCACTTGTCTAGCATCTAAGTTTTCAAAATAGTAATAGTTGTCATCATATAAAACTATCTGACAATAACTAAAAACTTGATTTTCTTCAAAATCCTTGGTTAAAAATAATCCATTGTAAGATAAATCAGCATTTGCTTCATCTACTATTGCGTAAGTTCGATCATAACCTTCAATATAGGTATCAATAGCTCTAGCAATTAAAATTGGTTTAACAATCGCAAAAACAGTGACTGCTAAAATCATTACAATCGCCAAAATAAACTTACCTAAATAAGGTTTCATATATCCAAAAAGTCTTTTAAACACACTACCTGAATAAGAGGTAATGACTGTTTCTTTTTCTATTTTAGCCATCTTAATTACCTCCTTGTTCTGCAGTTATCAACTGCTTTTCCAGTTGTTGTTTTTCTACCATCTGAGTAAATAGACCATTTTTATCTAATAGTTGTTGATAAGTGCCATATTCAGCTATCTTTCCATCTTCTAAAACTAAAATATGATCTGCTGATTGAACTGTTGAAACACGGTGAGCAATCATAATTGTTGTCTTGTTTTTTCTAATCTTTTTAAGATTATTGATAATTGTATCTTCAGTATCTGTATCAACTGCACTTAAAGAATCATCCATAATTAAAATTGGACTATCTTTGATCAAGGCTCTAGCAATAGAAGTTCTTTGTTTTTGTCCACCAGATAACGTAACTCCTCTTTCACCTATCATCGTTTCATATTTATTAGGAAAAGCCATAATATTATCATGGATATCGGCCATTTTACAAGCTTCATATATTTCTTGATCAGTAGCATCAAGTTTTCCAAAAGAAATATTCTCTTTTAATGTTTCCGAAAACAAGAAGTTATCTTGTGGAACATAACCAATATTTGATCGCAGTACATTTAATGGAATATCTTTGATGTTATTTCCATCTATATAAATATTTCCACTAGTAACATCGTAAACTCGGGTAATTAAGTTAACCATTGTAGTTTTGCCACAACCAGTTTTGCCTAATATCGCAAACATTTCACCTTTATTAATTTTGATACTGATATCTTCCAAAGCTAAAGGTAAATTATCTTCATATTTAAAATCTACCGCATCAAAGATAATTTCACCTTGAAGTTCTTTAACATCCACCATATTAGCACTATTTTTGATTTCTACTTCAGCATCAAACACCTCATTAATTCTCTTTAATGAAGCGCTAGCTTCAGAAACAACACTAACAATGTCTCCGACAATAAGCATTGGCCAAAATAAGGTTCCAATATATGAAGAAAAAGTAATAAACTTTCCTAAAGTAATTTCACCAATCAAACAATAATAGCCACCAAATACGATAGCCACAACATATGAAAGACCAATAAATGTTTCTAATACTGGCCAAAATATTGCTCGTAATATTGATATGTCAGCATTTGCTTTACGGTTATTATCATTTACTTTCTTAAAGTGTTCCAATTGTTTTTCTTCTTGAACAAAAGCTTTAATTACTCTTATTGCGGTTACTGATTCTTGTACTGCATCATTTAAATGACCAAAGGCTTTCTGCTTGACAAAAAACTTTTCATCAAATTTCTTACCTAATAAGATACTTGATAAGGCAACTAGTACCATCGGTATTAATGTTAATAGTGTCAAAGTTAAACTCACATGAGTAATCATCTTATAGACAACCATAACAGTTAAGACAATCGCATCAAATGACATCATGATTGCAAAACCAATCGCCCCTTCTATAGCATCTAAATCGTTGGTAAATCTGGTCATGATATCACCAGTTTTGTTTTTATTAAAATATGATTGTGATAGCATCTCTAACTTTTTAAAAATATCTTTTCTTAAACTATTAATTATTTTTTGACAAGTTCCAAAAATAAAGTAATGCCATAAGAAACGGAAAATAGTAATCATTACAGATATAGCAATCATTATAAGAACAATTTTATCAATGGCAGTTAAATCGATTGTATGAAAGGTTAAACCATCAGTAATTTCACCAATATATAGTGGAATATATAAATCCAGATAATCCACCATTAAAAGAGCAATTATACCAATGAGATATAAAAACTTATTTTTATATACATGATAAAACAATCTGTTCTTTTTTAGCTTTTCCATTAAGTTTTCCTCATCGTTCATTAAACAAATGAACTTATTAATTATAACACAATCAGTTAAAATAAAACAATCAGTTAAAATAAAATAAATTACTTTTACTAAAACTTTGTTAAAACAAAAAATCAGTAGTTACTGATTTTTTGATTATTATTTTTGATTCTTATTATTAATATTTAATATCTACATCATCAATATATCTATCTTTTTTTGATGTCACTCTAACTGTAGCAAATATTATGATATAAATTATAACTACTAGAACTAACCATATATAAAAGTAATCAATTGCTGGATCAAACAAGAAGTAATCATATAAACCATGTAAGAAAACAGCTAATAATAACCCCAAAATTTTGTTTTTTGATGCTAATGATTCTTTCCCCTGATTAGCAAGCATTCTGGCTTTTGCATAATAAGCACCCATTACCACTCCAAAACAAACATGAGCTGGAATAGCAGTAAATGCTCTTAATATGGCAGTTTGTAGTCCGTAAGAATAAACGTATAAGATATTTTCAGAAATCGCAAATCCTAATGAGACAAAAACTGAATAGATTAATCCATCATATAAACAATTGAAATGAATACTTCTCCAAGAAAAAATATTTAAGAATAAAAACTTTGTTCCTTCTTCAACCAAAGCTACTCCTAAAAAAGCACTAATTAAATAGAAAAGCGTATTTGGATAATCAAAGATTGCAAACAAAATATTATCAGCCCATGTTTCCAAATAGAAAGATGCTATGGTAGCTAATAATCCCCCTAATAGCATTAAAGCTAAAAGCCAAAGAGGTTCTTTTTCCTTTTTATCTCTTAAATAAAGATAACCTGCATAAGCCAATCCTGGCACTACTGCTGCTATTGTTAAAATTTGTATTTCTGTCATATTTTTCTCCCACTACATTTTTAATGTTTTTAATTTTTTATTTAATTTACTATAAATGTTTTCTTTAAACCATCTTTCATTGGATGCTTCAACTGCTTCTTTCAAACTAAACCAGCCAACAGCACTATTTTCATCATCCTTATTAGTTATGGTTTCATCCTCATCAGCTTGTAACAAATAAGTTAGATTCAAATGTACATGGGTAGGAACATATTGTCCATTTTTGAAATGGCCATCAACTGATAATACTTCTAATGAATAAATATCTTCCATTAATGGTTTAACAGTTTCTACACCACTTTCTTCTTGTACTTCTTTTATCGCTAATTGTAGTAAGTCTAATTGGCCATCAGCGTGTCCGCCAAGCCAAGCCCANGAGTCATAAAGATTATGGTAAGCCATTAACAATTTATCTTTCTTTTTATTTAATACCCATCCAGAAGCAGTCATATGGGCAATTAAATTAGTTCGATAAAAAATATCATCAAAGTTCTCTAAATAATAAAGGATGATATCTTTATCTACTTTTTCCTGTTCGTTAAAAGGTTCATAATCTTTTATCTGCTGGACCAATTTACTTTTCATATTTAAATTATAACAAATACTAATTCAATAATAAACAAAGACACTTATAATAAGTGCCTTTTTTAAAATTATTGCTCATTTTTNAATTTGAGAATAGCCTCATTTAATTCAGTAAAAATCTCCNTATTTGCTGAATAGTAGTGAGCAGTTCCTACTTTTCTAACATTCACCATTTTTGCTTTAGTTAATTCTTTCATATGGTATGAAAAAGTTGGCTGAGAAATATTAAAATGCTCCAGTAAATCCTTTTGATTCATTTCCTTATTGTTCAACAATATGGCAATTATCTTAATTCTACTGTCATCTGCTAATGCTTTAAAAAATTCTGCTAAATCTTTATACTCCATAAAACCCTCCTGTTATTTTTTGCGCATCCTTACTAATTCTACATTAAAATCTATGATTGTCAATATATTGTTGCTATTTAATTAGTTTTTTTCAAATTATAATCAAAATAATTCATTTTTAATTAGATAGATTCAATAACAGTGTATTAAAAAAGAAGCAATTTAAGAATTGCTTCTCCCTTCACAAAGCATCAGAAACTTATTTTTCTTTGGCCCTTATCCAATGTATTTTAGTGGCTCTATAGGATATAATAAACTCTAATTTTAAGTTGCTTTGCTAAGTGCTAATAAAATATATTAATCTTCTCTTTTAGCGTGAATCGCAACTCCTATTATGCCAAGACAGCTCAACACCATCACGACAATTATTAGAGTAGGATTGACTAAATCACCTGTAAAAGTCAGAGGTTCTAATAACATTGTATTAATAATAGTCCAAACATTTTCGTTATGAACAACATTTTTTTCAAATCCAGTTGGTACATTAATTTCATCAGGAGTTTCTGCCATTTTACTATCATCAAAAAATGCCCCATTTCCTGTTATTTTAATGTTTTGTAACGCTATACATCCTTCTTCTCCAGCTTTAATATAAAGACTAGAATTAGGAACAGGTAAATGTACCGATGATTTTTTCGTGATCTCTAATCCTTTATACAGTACCCTAACGATGAAACTTGGCCCACCTTCACTAACAATACTTTTTTCATCTCCTAGAACTTCACTANATAAACTATCAGGACCCGTTTNATCATCAATACAATTTTGGTCTTTAAAACCATTACCTGATCCACAAATATAATAGTCACTTACCTTAAGATCAATCATTTTGGTAACTATTTCTTTTACAGTAACAGTTACTTTTTTTGCATCAATAGATAAGTATACTTTGAAAACATTTTCGACATCAGTTGGAACGACATTTTTCTGAATGCGAAGCATATCATCCGCAACTATCTTGTTTGCTGGATTATCTCCGCCATATTTACTACTATGAATCTGCCAATCATTTACTGCATCTTTTTGTAAACCTTCCCCGTATGATGATGCTAAAATTGACACACAGTTAGTAATTAGCATTATAACTATTAAGACAAGTAAAATTATACGCTGTTGTAGTCCTTTTCCCTTCCCATAGATTTGTTTAATCACTTTTTATTAATCCTCCACTTAAATAAATAGCATTCTAGAGATGTTATTTAGAGCCACTTTATTAGAACAACAACCCTTTTTATCCGCTTATTTATATGTTTTCGCTCTTATATTGTATTTTGCTATTAGTTNTAAAATATTAGTAAATTAACTCTTTTACTGATACTTTTTAGTGGTTATTTTCTAGTTGTCCCACNAATTGTTTCTNNACTTGTTGACATGTCAACAAGTATTACACTTTGTAATGACCCAAGGCACAACAAANCTACATCACAAAAAGCCACAGGAGGGTGACAATATAAGAAATTCCCCCATTAATGTCCGTTTTCACCTAAAAAAAAGCTCTTTTATAGTGAAACACAACTATATGATATCAAACCTTATTGATTCTGTGAAACCCTTTTTTATAATAGATATATTACATTTTATAATACACGATTAATTTTATCGCTATTATTAGCTTTAACTGGTTATTTAAATTTTAAAACATAAAAATATCCTAAATATTATTTATCATTAACATGAAATTGTATTTTTTTAGCATAAATATAGAGAAAATATTTGTTTATTTATAAGGTAAAATAAAAAGAGAATTTTTCTCTTTTTCTCAAAAATAATTCCTATAACTTTTAGTAATTTACAAATTTAAATACGATAATTTTCTCACTTTTATTAATAAAGGATAGAAACATAAGTCTCTATCCGTATTACCAGTTTATTTTTGTTCGTCAAACATTTTCTGCATCGTTGGATTGTTTCTAGTCAATCTTTTGATTGATAAATCCTGAGCTTTGTTATTAGCTAATCGCAAGTTATTTTCTGAAGATAATAACGCATCTTTTGTTTTCTGTAAATGAATAATAGTTTTATCTATCTCTTCTATTGCTGTCTTAAATCTTCTTGCTGCTAATTCATAGTTTTTAGAAAACTTATCTTTAAACTCATTCATTTCATTTTCAAAATTAGAAATATCAATGTTTTGATTTCTAATTGTTGCCAACTCCCTTTTATATTTCATTGAATTTAATGCTGCATTTCTAAGTAAAGTAATCATCGGAATAAAAAACTGCGGTCTTATAACATACATTTTTTCATATCTATAGGAAACATCAACAATACCTGTATTATATAGTTCATTATCTTTTTCCAGTAACGACACAAGTACAGCATATTCACAATTTTTAGCTTTTCTATCTCTATCTAACTTGGCAAAGAAATCTTCATTTTTTTGTTTAGTAGCTGTCTTATCCTCTTCATTTTTCATCTCAAACATAATTGAAACAATTTCATTGTTTTCATCGTCATAATCTCTAAAAATGTAGTCACCCTTTGTACCAGTTTTAGCATCATTGTCTTTTTCAAAATACGCATTTTTAAAAGCAGTTGCTCTAATTTGGTTAAACTCATTTTCACAATGTTGCTCTAGTGTTTCGCCTATTAACTTGGTTGATAGTTTAGCTTTTAAATCTTTATAATAATCTATTAAATCATCTTTGCTTTTAAGTTGACTTTCATATTTTTCCTTTAAAGAGTTTTCTTTGATTTTAAATTGACTTTCTCTATT
>JGI24710J26742_10000796_pt1 | contig 29634 bp, 18 predicted proteins | sample BioPla2DNA2_FD_26742 | JGI IMG/M metagenome (IMG submission 26742)
CGTTTTAAAATAATTTAAATATCAATTCTTATATAGGTGTTCCGTGTGAATGTAATTTTTTGCACGGAACGAGTGCTTTTATTTGTTAAATTTATATAAAAAATCGATTAAAATATTTTTATGTTGAATAATTTGACGAAAAGAAAAATTTTTTAAAAAAACAAGCTTAATGCCCCTTGACAAAAGAAAAAAACAAGTATATAATAATACAATGTATCATAATGGATATATATGCGTTATGTCAATCGGTCAAGGATGTGGAAAATTTGCCTTTTCTGTTGAATTGCAGCATATTCAGCTTATCAGCTTGTTTAAAATTATATAGCAGTAGTTGGGGTATTCCAAAATTAAAATAGGAATGTCCTGACTTTTCGACTTTAATTTTACCGGATAAGCTGTCTGTTAATATTTATTTGCTTTATAAATAATTTGTTTTATAGATTATTATATAAAGTATTACCCGAAAATGTCCATAATATTTAAGGAGTGAACCTGTTGATGGTGAATGTCAAGCCTGTAACATTGGGTAAAACCACTAGAATGAGCTTTGCTAAAATAAACGAAGTTCTGGAAATGCCCAATCTGATTGAAGTTCAGAAAAATTCGTACAAATGGTTTATTGAGGAGGGTATTAAGGAAGTATTTAATGATGTAGCATCTATTACTGATGCTAATGGCAAATATGTTTTATCCTTTACGGGATACCGTATTGATGAAAACCCTAAATACTCCATCGAGGAGTGTAAAGAAAGAGATGCAACTTATTCTGCCCCGTTGAGAGTAACTGCAAGGCTTCTCAATCAGGAAACCGGCGAGTATATCGACAATGAAATTTTTATGGGAGATTTCCCAGTGATGACGGATACAGGTACTTTTGTTATCAACGGTGCTGAGCGTGTAATCGTATCACAGCTTGTGCGATCTCCTGGCGTTTATTACGGTTTTGATTATGATAAGACAGGTAAAAAACTGTTTAAGACCACTGTTATACCTAATCGTGGTGCATGGCTGGAATACGAGATGGACTCAAATGATGTCGTGTATGTCAGGATTGATAAAAACAGGAAAATACCAATCACTACATTTTTAAGAGCGATTGGCATCTGTACTGATCAGGATTTAAAGGATATGTTCGGTGAAGATGTCCGTATTGTCGAAACTATTGAGCAAAAGGATGTTACTAAAAATACTGAAGAGGCTTTGCTTGAGGTATATAAAAAGCTGCGTCCGGGTGAATTGCCTACAATAGAATCGGCTCAGAATCATCTAAATAATTTGTTTTTTGATGCAAGACGTTATGACTTATCCCGTTTTGGACGTTATAAATATAATAAAAAGCTAGGAATAGCAGGCAGAATAGCTGGGCATAAGGCAGCCCAAGCTATAATTAATCCTCTTACCGGTGAAATAATGGCTGAAGAGGGTGCGGAAATCAATAATGAGCTTGCTAATAAGATTCAAGATGCCGGCGTAATGGAAGCTATGGTTTACGTTGAAGAAAAGGCTGTCAAGGTTGTTGGCAACGGAATGGTAAACCTAGATGATTTCATAGATATTGATGACCCTAAGGAGCTTGGTATCAATGAAAAGGTAAGCTTTAGGGTGCTTAAGACAATACTTGAAAACGCTCCTTCAGATGAGGTTAAAAGAGTTGTCATGGAAAAGGCAAGCGACCTTGTACCTATGTACATTACTCTTGATGATATTTTTGCAAGTATCAGTTATTTTATAAATTTGTGTGATGGCGTTGGCGTTATTGATGATATTGATCATTTGGGAAACCGTCGTATAAGAAGCGTCGGTGAGCTTTTGCAAAATCAATTTAGAATTGGCTTTGCAAGAATGGAACGTGTTATCCGTGAAAGAATGGGACTTCAAGCACAGGATCAGGAGAGAATTTCTCCGTCTTCACTTGTAAATATTCGTCCTGTTGTAGCGTCGATTAAAGAGTTTTTTGGCTCTTCGCCTCTTTCACAGTTCATGGATCAGAACAATCCTTTAGCAGAGCTTACTCATAAGCGTAGGCTATCTGCACTTGGCCCCGGTGGTCTTTCACGTGATAGGGCTGGCTTTGAGGTTCGTGATGTTCACTATTCTCACTATGGAAGAATGTGTCCGATAGAAACCCCTGAAGGACCGAATATCGGCTTGATATCATATCTTGCTACTTTTGCAAGGATTAATGAATACGGATTTATCGAAGCACCTTATAGAAAGGTTGATAAGGCGACAGGAAAGGTTCTTGACGAGGTTGTATATATGACTGCTGATGTTGAGGATATTTATGTTGTTGCACAGGCTAATGAAGAGCTTGATGAAAATGGCTGCTTTGCACGTCCTAGAGTAAATGCAAGATATCAGGATCTTATTCTTGAAGTAGAGCGTGAACAGGTAGAGTATATGGACGTTTCACCTAAAATGGTGGTTTCCGTAGCTACTGCAATGATTCCCTTTTTAGAGAATGATGATGCTAACCGTGCCCTTATGGGTGCAAATATGCAGCGTCAGGCTGTTCCTTTGATGATTACAGATAATCCGATTATCGGTACTGGTATGGAGTATAAGGCTGCTATTGATTCTGGTGTTGTTGTTCTTTCTAAGGCTGACGGACGAGTTTCTAGGGTTTCTGCTGATGAAATTGTAGTAGTTGATGAAAAAGGCGTGGAGCATAAGCACCGTTTGATTAAATTTAAGAGGTCAAACCAAGGTACTTGTATTAATCAAAAGCCAATTGTAAGTAAGGGCGACAAGGTTAAAAAGGGTACTGTTATAGCTGATGGCCCAGCTACTAAGGATGGTGAGATCTCACTAGGTAAAAATGCACTTATAGGCTTTATGACTTGGGAAGGTTATAACTATGAGGACGCTGTTTTAATCAATGAAAAGCTAGTTTATGATGATGTATTTACCTCAATTCATATAGAAGAGTACGAGCTTGAATGCAGGGATACAAAGCTAGGCCCCGAGGAGATTACAAGAGATATTCCAAACCTTAGTGAAGATGCACTTAAGGACCTTGATGACCGTGGAATTATACGCATAGGTGCAGAGGTTCATTCAGGTGATATACTTGTAGGTAAGGTTACGCCAAAGGGTGAAACGGAGCTTACTGCTGAAGAAAGGCTGCTACGTGCTATCTTTGGTGAAAAGGCAAGGGAAGTACGTGATAATTCCTTGCGTGTTCCTCATGGAGAGGCNGGTATTGTAGTTGACGTTAAAGTGTTTACACGAGAAAATTCCAGTGAGCTTTCTCCGGGAGTAAATGAAGTTGTTCGTTGTTATATTGCTCAGAAAAGGAAAATTTCCGTCGGAGATAAGATGGCGGGCCGTCACGGAAATAAAGGTGTTGTTTCTAGAATATTGCCTCAAGAGGATATGCCTTTTCTAGAAGATGGTACGCCACTTGATATAGTGCTAAATCCTCTTGGAGTTCCTTCACGTATGAATGTTGGTCAGGTATTGGAAGTTCATTTGGGCTATGCTGCAAAGGTTTTAGGATGGAAGGTTATGACACCAGTATTCGATGGCGCACATGAATCCGATATAAGAGCATGCTTGCAAATGGCTGGCATGGGTGAGGATGGAAAGGTTCAGCTAATAGACGGCAGGTCAGGCGAAAAATTTGACAGCCCTGTTACAGTGGGCTATATGTATTATCTTAAGCTTCATCACCTTGTAGATGATAAAATTCACGCACGCTCTACCGGTCCTTACTCATTAGTCACACAGCAGCCTTTAGGCGGAAAGGCACAGTTTGGCGGTCAGAGATTTGGTGAAATGGAGGTTTGGGCGCTTGAGGCTTATGGAGCTGCCTATACTTTGCAAGAAATTCTTACTGTAAAATCAGATGATGTTGTAGGACGTGTAAAAACATATGAGGCTATTGTTAAGGGACAGGAGGTTCCTAAAGCAGGTGTTCCCGAGAGCTTTAAGGTTCTTATAAAGGAATTGCAGTCACTTGGCCTTGATGTTAAAGTTCTTGACGAAAAGCAGGAAGAAATCGACTTAAAGCAGCAATTTGAAGAAGATGAGGATATAGGAATTGCTCCTGTTGATGATGGTTTTGAATACGTTGCAAATGAAGATGAGATTAATGAAGCTTTTTCTATCGAAGATGCTGAAGAGATAGATGACGATGATGATATACTTGATGATGAAGAAGATGTAGAAGACGATTTATTTGACGATGATGAAGCTGATGCTGATTTCGGTATTGATGAGTTAGATAGTACCGATGACTCTGACGAATAAAAAATAGCCTTTACATTTACTGTTTTTGCAATAGAAGTAATGGTTAAACGCTAATTGAAAGTAGAGGTCTGCAAATTGGGATTTAATACATTTGAATCAATTAAAATAGGGCTTGCCTCCCCTGAACAGATTAGGGAATGGTCCTACGGTGCTGTTGAACGCCCGGAAACTATTAATTATAGAACACAAAAGCCTGAGCGTGACGGTCTTTTCTGTGAGAAAATTTTTGGCCCTACTAAGGACTGGGAATGTAATTGCGGTAAATATAAGAGAATCCGTTTTAAAGGCAAAATATGTGAGCGTTGTGGCGTTGAGGTTACACGCAATAAAGTCAGACGTGAGAGAATGGGACATATTGAATTAGCTGCTCCTGTTTCACATATCTGGTATTTTAAAGGAACTCCGTCGAGAATCAGCCAGATGCTTGATATTTCACCGAAAAGACTTGAAGAGGTATTGTATTTTACTAAATATCTTGTTACTGACCCCGGTGAAAATACAATTTTAACAAAAGGACAGCTTTTAACCGAAAAGGAATATGCGGATATGGTAGACCGCTATGATGATGGTTTTAAGGCTGAAATGGGTGCTGAGGCTGTAAAGAAGCTTTTGCAGGAAATAGATGTTGAGGCACTATCAAAGGAGCTTAAGGCTGAATTGGAGGTTACTCAACAGGGACAAAAGCGTGTAAAGCTTTTAAAGCGTCTTGATGTGGTAGAATCATTCAGAATGAGCGGCAACAAGCCAGAATGGATGATTTTAGATGTTGTGCCGGTTATTCCTCCGGATTTGCGTCCTATGGTGCTTTTAGATGGTGGACGTTTTGCTACCTCAGACCTTAATGACCTTTACAGGCGAGTTATCAATAGGAATAATCGTCTTAAGAAAATGATTGAGCTTCGTGCGCCTGAAATAATCATTCGAAACGAAAAAAGAATGTTGCAGGAGGCNGTTGACGCTTTAATCGATAATGGAAGGCATGGCAGGGCTGTTACAGGCTCTTCCAATCGTCCTTTAAAATCGCTTTCCGATATGCTTAAGGGTAAGCAGGGACGATTCCGTCAGAATCTTTTAGGTAAGCGTGTTGACTATTCTGGACGTTCTGTTATAGTGGTAGGTCCTGATTTGAAAATGGATCAGTGCGGTTTGCCAAAGGAAATGGCACTTGAACTGTTTAAACCATTTGTTATGAAGGATTTAGTAGATAAGAAAATAGCAAATAATATTAAAAATGCAAGAAAAATGGTCGAACGTGCCAATGATGCTGTATGGGACTCATTAGAAGGTGTTATTCAGGACCATTATGTTCTGCTTAATCGTGCCCCTACACTCCATAGGCTTGGCATACAGGCATTTAAGCCGATTTTGGTAGAGGGTCGTGCTTTAAAGCTGCACCCACTAGTATGTACGGCTTATAATGCAGACTTTGATGGTGACCAGATGGCAGTGCATTTGCCTTTGTCTAAGGAGGCTCAGGACGAGGCTAAAAACTTGATGCTAGCTGCTAAAAACCTGCTTAAGCCTTCAGATGGTAGACCTGTTGCTGTTCCTACTCAGGATATGGTTTTAGGCTCTTATTATCTCACTCTTTCTAAGAAAGGCGAAAAAGGTGAGGGTAAGGTTTTCCGTGATGCAAATGAAGCGATGATGGCATACACCGACGGCATTATTTCCATTCATGCTGCAATAAAAGTCAGATTTACCAAGGAAATTGGAGATAAGACAGTATCAAAGCTAATTGATACCACTATTGGTAAAATTATATTTAATGAACCAATTCCTCAGGATTTAGGATTTGTAAATAGGAAAGATCCCGAGCATATGCTTGATTTGGAAATTGACTTTAAAGTTAGAAAAACTGAGCTTGGTAAAATATTTGATAGATGCATTAAGACTCATGGTGCTGCTGTTACTGCACAGGTTTTAGATAAGGTAAAGGCTATGGGATTTAAGTATTCTACAAAGGCTGCAATTACTGTTGCTATTACAGATGCTGAAATTCCACCACAGAAGAAGGTTATCCTTGAAGATGCTGAAAATTCAGTCACTGAAGTGAATGAGTATTTCAGGAATGGTATGATTTCAAATCAAGAGCGTAAGGCTAGTGTTCTTAAAATATGGAATAATGCAACGGATAAAGTTTCTGCAAGCCTTACAGAAAATATGAATGAGTATAACCCTATATTTATGATGGCTGATTCAGGAGCACGTGGTTCTAAAAACCAGATTCGCCAGCTTGCCGGTATGATAGGATTAAAGGCTAATACTTCCGGTGAGGCTATTGAGATTCCTATTCGTGCAAACTATCGTGAAGGGCTTAATGTGTTGGAATACTTTATCTCTTCACGTGGTGCTAGAAAGGGACTAGCTGATACAGCTATTCGTACAGCTGACTCTGGTTATCTTACAAGACGTCTTGTAGATGTTTCTCAAGATGTTATTATCAGAATAGATGATTGTCATACTGATGAGGGTATAGAGGTCTATGAGATTAAAGAGGGCAAGGAATTAATTGAGCCTTTAGTAGAAAGACTTGTTGGTAGGTATCTAGTAGACGACTTGCTAGATAAGGACGGAAATGTAGTAATATCTAAGGATAAGCTTATTAATGATGCTGATGCACAAGATATTGTTGATATGGGCATTAAAAAGATAAAAATTCGTTCCGTTCTGGGCTGCAAGGCAAAGCATGGAGTGTGCGCAAAGTGCTATGGCGCATCTTTGGCTAATGGAAACCCTATTACTTTGGGCGAGGCTGTCGGAATTATTGCTGCTCAGTCAATTGGTGAGCCGGGTACGCAGCTTACAATGAGAACGTTCCATACGGGCGGAATCGCAAATGCTGTGGATATTACTCAAGGTTTACCACGTGTTGAGGAGCTGTTTGAGAGCAGAAGGCCAAAGTCCAGTGCTATTATCACAAAGGTGAATGGTACAGTATCCTTTGAGGAAATAAAAAAATCAAGATATATAACGGTTACGCCTAGTGCTGAGGATATTCAAAATGGTGCTGTCGCTGAAAGCTATCCCGCTCCTTTTGGGTATAGCATATGTGTTGAGGAAGGTGATCATGTTACTGCTGGTGACCCTTTGACAAAGGGAAGCATTAATCCTCATGATGTGCTTGCTGTTAAGGGAGAAGAGGCTGTACAAAATTATATTATCGCTGAGGTGCAAAAGGTTTATCGCTTGCAGGGTGTTGATATTAACGATAAGCATATTGAGGTTATTGTACGCCAAATGATGCGTAAGGTAAGAGTGGATAATCCGGGTAGCAGTTATTTATTGCCAGGCTCAATGGTGGATAAAAATGAGCTTGAGGAAATTATTGTTGATTTAAAAAATAGACAGGAGCAGGGNGAGGATGTTGAAATTCCTGAATATGTACCTGTTTTGATGGGTATCACAAAGGCATCTCTTGCNACTGATAGTTTCTTATCGGCTGCATCATTCCAAGAAACAACAAGAGTCCTCACTGAGGCTGCTATTAAGGGCAAGGTTGATCCGCTACTTGGTCTTAAGGAAAATGTTATTATCGGTAAGCTTATTCCAGCAGGTACTGGTATGGATAATCATGAAGATGAGGAATACACTGAGGTTTCTACAATTTAGCTTAATATCTGTGAATATTACTAAATTAACTAGTATATAATTATATCAAACAGCATTTTGTACAAATTTTTTTCTATATTATATTTTGATAGAAAAAAAGTGTTGACAAGTGCTGTTTGTTATTATATAATTATCTAGTGTGTGTATTATTATTTATAATTTTTGTCAATAATAATGTGGCACGAATAATTTTCAAGGAGGTGAAAATATATGCCAACCTTTAACCAGCTAGTTAGAAATGGACGCCATGTTGCTGAAAAGAAGTCAAAATCTCCTGCTTTGCAAAAGTCACTTAATACTCTTACAAAGAGAGAGGTAGACCATTCTTCGCCGCAAAAAAGAGGTGTTTGCACAGCTGTAAGGACTGCGACCCCTAAAAAGCCTAACTCAGCTATGAGAAAGATTGCGAGAGTACGTCTTTCCAATGGATATGAAGTTACTGCTTATATAGGTGGTATAGGCCATAAGCTGCAAGAGCACAGCGTTGTACTAATCAGAGGCGGACGTGTTAAGGATCTCCCCGGTGTGCGTTATCACATTGTAAGAGGCACTCTTGATGCTACTGGAGTTGAAAAGAGAGCTCAGGGAAGAAGTAAATACGGTGCAAAACGTCCAAAAGCTGGTGCTGCGAAGAAATAAGGTTTGACCTTTATGTAAATTTAATGCCACGAATGGTGTGGATTAATATATAAATGAAAGTAAAATTTGCTTTTATATAAAATGTATATTACCATTCATTCGCACGGCGAAAGTTTACGCTTTCGAGTACCTATGATTCTCATTAATTATGAAGGAGGGAAGCAAAGTGCCAAGAAGAGGTAATGTACCCAAGCGTGAAGTACTGCCTGATCCAATGTACGGCTCTGAGCTAGTTACAAGACTGATAAATAATATCATGCTTGACGGAAAAAAAGGTGTAGCTCAAAAAATCGTATATGATGCTTTTCAGATTGTAAATGAAAAGTCGGGCAAGGATGCATTAGAAGCATTTGAATCAGCTTTAGAAAATATAATGCCACAGCTTGAGGTAAAAGCACGCCGTGTAGGTGGTGCAACATATCAGGTTCCATTGGAGGTTCGTCCTGAAAGACGCAGAACATTGGGACTAAGATGGCTGACTTTATTTGCTAGAAAACGTGGAGAAAAGACCATGAAGGAAAGACTGGCAAATGAAATTCTTGACGCCATGAACGGGCAGGGAGCTGCTTGTAAAAAGCGTGAGGATACTCACAAAATGGCTGAGGCTAACAAAGCTTTTGCACATTATCGCTGGTAGTTGCGTTTTAGCTATGCTGATTTCAGCTAGGCTTAAGCGTTTGCGAGTTCAATATTGTGATATTATTTTTAAAAAAGTTTTTTCACAATGAAGATTTACCACAGATGATGATTTTGTTTTTAAAAAACAATTAATTACGATGAAACAAATTAAACATTGCTAGTATATAGCGAGTGTGTAGCACAATTACGGAGGATTTATGGCTAGAGAAGTATCTCTTGAAATGACCCGTAATATTGGTATAATGGCTCACATTGATGCAGGTAAAACTACCACGACTGAGCGTATTCTTTTTTATACAGGTGTAAACCATAAGATAGGCGAAACTCATGACGGTAGTGCAACAATGGACTGGATGGCACAGGAGCAGGAAAGAGGTATTACTATTACTTCTGCTGCTACTACCGCTTTCTGGAAGAAGCACAGAATCAATATTATCGATACTCCGGGGCACGTTGACTTTACAGTTGAGGTTGAACGTTCCTTGAGAGTGCTTGACGGTTCGGTCACGGTTTTCTGCGCTAAGGGCGGAGTTGAGCCACAGTCAGAAACAGTTTGGCGTCAGGCGGATAAATATAAAGTTCCCAGAATGGCTTATGTAAATAAGATGGATATAATGGGAGCAGACTTTTTTAGAGTAGTTGAAATGATGAAGGACAGATTAAAGACTAATGCTGTTCCTATTCAACTGCCGATTGGTGCGGAAAGCACCTTTAAGGGAATTGTAGACCTTATTGAAATGGATGCTGACATCTATTATGATGATCTTGGCAAGGATATGAGAGTCGAAGAAATTCCCGAGGATATGAAGGAAATAGCTGCTGAATACAGAGAAAAGCTCTTAGAAGCAGTAGCAGAGCAGGACGAAGAGCTTATGCTTAAGTTCCTTGATGGTGAGGAAATCACTACCGATGAAATCAAGGCTGTATTAAGAAAAGCAACAATTGATAATACAATTGTTCCTGTTGTTTGCGGTACTTCATACAGAAACAAGGGCGTACAAAAGCTTTTGGATGCAATTGTTGACTTCATGCCTTCACCTGTTGATGTACCTTCAATTAAAGGTACTGATGCTGAAACAGGGGAAGAGATAGTTAGACATTCATCCGATGATGAGCCTTTTTCTGCTCTTGCATTTAAAGTTGCAACAGACCCTTATGTAGGACGTTTGACATTCTTCCGTGTTTATTCGGGTACTGTCAATTCAGGCTCTTCAATCTTAAATGCTACTAAGGGTAAAAAGGAGCGTCTTGGACGTATCCTGTTAATGCATGCAAATCATCGTCAGGATATAGAAACTGTATATGCCGGTGATATTGCGTCAGCAGTTGGACTTAAAAATACAACCACAGGTGACACGCTGTGTGCTGAAGATTCACCCGTTATTCTTGAAACAATGGAATTCCCTGAACCTGTTATTGATCTTGCTATTGAACCAAAGACAAAAGCGGGACAGGAAAAAATGGGTATAGCTTTATCAAAGCTAGCTGAGGAAGACCCTACTTTTAAAACCTATACAAATGTTGAAACAGGCCAGACAATTATTTCTGGAATGGGTGAGCTGCACCTTGAAATTATAGTAGATAGATTGCTGCGTGAATTCAAGGTTGAAGCTAATGTAGGTGCACCACAAGTATCCTATAAGGAAACTATTACCACTGAAGCAGATGTTGATACCAAATATGCACGTCAGTCCGGTGGTAAAGGTCAATACGGTCATGTTAAGCTCAGAATTGAGCCTAATGAGTCTGGTAAAGGCTATGAGTTTATTAACTCAATTGTTGGCGGTGCTATTCCTAAGGAATATATTCCTGCTGTTGATAATGGTATTAAGGGTGCGATGGAAGCGGGCGTACTTGCAGGTTATCCTGTTGTAGACGTAAAGGTTACACTTTATGATGGTTCTTATCATGAAGTAGACTCTTCAGAAATGGCATTTAAAATTGCTGGTTCTATGGCGTTTAAGGAAGCTTGTAGAAAAGCAAATCCTGTTATTCTTGAGCCTATTATGAAGGTTACTGTCATTGTTCCTGAGGATTATATGGGTGATGTTATAGGCGATCTTAACTCACGCAGAGGACAGATTCAGGGCATGGAAGCAAGAAGTGGCGCTCAGCAAATAAATGCATTTGTACCTTTATCAGAAATGTTCGGTTATTCTAATGACTTACGTTCAAAATCACAGGGACGTGGTCAGTATGTAATGGAACCAAGTCATTATATTCAGGTTCCAAAATCTATTGCTGAAGCAATTATGAGCAAAAGAAGCAAGTCATAATAAAATTTATAAAAAAGGCTTGTATTTTTGAATCATATCTGTTAAAATTGATATATGAATTACTTTTAAGGAGGAAAATCCAATGGCTAAGGCTAAATTTGAACGTACCAAACCACATATTAATATTGGTACTATCGGTCACGTTGACCACGGTAAAACAACTCTTACAGCAGCTATCACAAAGACACTTGCTCTCAAGGGTCAAGCTCATTATGAGGCATATGATAATATTGATAAGGCACCGGAAGAGAGAGAGCGTGGTATCACAATCAATACTTCACACGTTGAGTATGAAACTGACAAGCGTCACTATGCTCACGTTGACTGCCCAGGACACGCAGACTATATTAAAAATATGATCACAGGTGCAGCACAGATGGATGGAGCTATCCTTGTTGTTGCAGCTACTGATGGTCCTATGGCACAGACAAAAGAGCATATTCTACTTGCACGTCAGGTTGGCGTTCCTTATATCGTAGTATTTATGAATAAGTGCGATGATGTTGATGACGAAGAATTACTTGAGCTTGTTGAAATGGATATTCGTGAAGAGCTTTCTAAGAATGACTTCCCTGGAGATGATGCTCCTGTTATCAAGGGTTCTGCTCTTATGGCACTTGAAGCACCAGATGATATTAACGATCCCGCTTACAAGCCCATTCTTGATTTGATGGATGCTGTTGATGAATTCATTCCTACACCTGATCGTAAGGCTGATCAACCATTCCTTATGCCTGTTGAGGACGTATTTACAATCACAGGTCGTGGAACAGTTGCTACTGGTCGTGTAGAGCGTGGACAGCTCAGAGTTTCCGATGAAATTGAAATCACAGGTTTGACTGAAGAGCCTAAGAAAACTGTTGTTACAGGTATTGAAATGTTCCGTAAGCTTCTTGATTATGCTGAAGCTGGAGATAACATCGGTGCATTGCTCCGTGGTATCCAAAGGACAGATATTGAGCGTGGTCAGGTACTTTGCAAACCAGGTTCAATCCATCCCCACACAAAGTTCACAGGACAGGTTTATGTTCTTAAAAAGGAAGAGGGCGGACGTCATACTCCATTCTTCTCCAACTATCGTCCACAGTTCTTCTTTAGAACAACAGACGTTACTGGTGTTATCGAGCTTCCTGAGGGTGTAGAAATGTGTACTCCTGGTGATAATGTTCTTATTAATGTTGAGCTTATCACACCTATCGCTATTGAAGAGGGTTTACGTTTTGCTATCCGTGAGGGTGGTCGTACAGTAGGTTCTGGCGTTGTTACAGCTGTTGAGGCTTAATAATTATTTAATTCAAGGATTTTAAGGATTTAACCTAACATATATGTTAGCTCAATTTTTAAAGTTCTTACTACAAACACCCTGCTATGCAGGGTGTTTGAGTTTATAGAATTTGTCTGCAAATTCCATAAGGCAGACACTTATGCTACCAACATCTAGCGGTGTTTTTCAGTAAATAAATTCCAAACAAAACAGATATAAATTTCTAGTATTTTGTGTTTAGTCTGAGCACCCTGCATAGCCGGGGTTTTTTATAAAATAAGAGGTAAAATGAATATTCCAGCTTCAATTTTAGAGATTATAAATAAATTAGAAAATCATAATTTTTGTGCATATTTAGTGGGCGGGTGTGTTCGTGATTGGCTTATGGGCATACAGCCGCATGACTATGATATTACTACAAATGCTATGCCTGAGCAGATTATGGCTGTGTTTTCAGATGAAAAAGTAATACCCACAGGTCTAAAGCACGGCACTGTTACGGTTATTTATGCAGAAAAATCTGTTGAAATAACAACCTTTAGGGCAGATATTGACTATAAAGACCATAGGCACCCTGAAAGAGTTGAATTTTCACAGAGCATTTATGATGATTTAAAGCGTCGTGATTTTACTATAAATGCTATTGCATTTAATCCTAAAACAGGTTATATAGACTTGTTTGACGGCATAAATGACATAAAATCAAAGATTATAAGATGTGTTGGAAATGCTGATGAAAGATTTAATGAGGACGCTTTAAGGATTTTAAGAGCTTTAAGATTTTCTTGTCAAACGGGTTTTGAAATTGAAAATATGACTGCTGCTTCAATGCTTAAGAATAAGCATTTGCTAGAATATGTTTCAGCAGAACGCAAGCGTGACGAGCTTTTAAAAGCGATATGCACTGATAATTTTTTGGATCCCTTCATGCTATATAGGGAAATTATTGCAAAAATAATACCTGAGATTGAAAAGTGCTTTGATTTTAAGCAAAGGTCTAAATATCATCATTTAGATGTATATTCTCATTTGCTTTGCACGATGAAAAACATATCACCCACACCAATTTTAAGGCTAACTATGTTGTTTCATGATATTGGAAAGCCATATGTTTATACAAATGATAATGGAATAGGGCATTTCTATGGGCATGCTAAGGTTAGCTGTGATATTGCATTAAAAACTATGAAAAATCTAAGGTTAGATAATATTAGTATAAATAAAATAATGTTTTTGATAAAATATCATGATTTGCCCTTAGAAAATACGGACCAATTTATAAAAAGATGGCTTAACAAAGCAGGAAAAGAGCTTTACTTTGATTTAATAGACGTTCATATTGCTGACGATAGTGGAAAACATCAGGATTATAGAGGTAGAATAGACGATTATCTTAGGTTAAAGGCAAAAGCCAAGGAGATTGTTTCAAGAGGGGATTGCTTTTCCTTAGCAGATTTGAAGGNTAATGGCAATGATATGATTGACTTAGGTTTTAGAGGGAAGGAAATTGGTAAAGTTTTAAGCCATTTACTAAATCTTGTTATTTCAAATGAAATTGAAAATGAAAAGGAAGCTTTGTTAAATCAAGCCCGCAAATATAAGAAATAAAAAAAGCAGCTGTTTAGCTGCTTTTTTATTAAAATTTTGCAAATTCTTCACCAAATTTTTTGCACTGAGCAATTCCGTCATCATCAGGTGCTTCATTTATTGCTAAACCTTCTTTAAACAGAACGCTGCCATTTTCGTTGATTCTATCAGCCCAAGTTCGTAGCCATTCTCCATCACCCCAACCGTAAGAGCCGAATATTGCAACCTTTTTGCCCTTAAGCTCGCTCTCCACATTATCATAGAATGGTGCAAACTCAGACTCTTCAAGCTCTTCAGCACCCATAGAGGGGCAGCCAAAAGCTATTTTGTCATAGTCATTGACGCTGCCACTAAATGAGCTGACTTCAAAAAGCTCAGCACCTGCTCCTTCAGCGATAGCTTGTGCCATTGCCTCTGTATTACCTGTTCCGCTCCAATAAATAACTGCTATTTTGCTCATAATAAATCCTTTCTATTATATGTTATGCAATTTTTAAGGCTTGATATAAATTAAGCCCATTATTAAGCTTGTTAAATAAATATATCCGGCATTTTGTGTAATTATTGAAAAGCTTTTTAGCTTTCTTTTCATTACTATAAACCTTCCAATATCCGCAAATTTTATAATTTTTTCCATTGTTATTGATAAATCCAATAACATCATGAACAGGATAATCTAAAAACAATCCGATTTCATGAGGAAACTCCACACTGCTTATTCTTTTTGAAAGCAAGGATAGCTTTTCATCTAAGCTTAAAGCAGGGTGATAACCATAAGCATTTAATAAATGCTTTCTTTCTGGCTCGTTCAGTCTTTTGTTTAAAAGAAGAGGCCTAAAAACAAGTATTAAAGCACTTTTTGTGCATTTACATAAGACTTTAAGCTCAATTCCCTTTTGCCCTGCAACAATGTTAAACTCTTGTATATATGCATCAATGTTTTCATTTTTATTAATTTTATATGTAAAGATGCTTGCTGCTTTTATTCCTAAAAGCGTTGGTGCAGAGTGAAAGGCAATTGTTTTTTCAAAACTTTTGTCATAACATTCATAATTAAATTCAACTTTTTGCAAATAAGCACCGCCTAACTACCGTTAGCAGTTGCTAACAATTGTGTGAATAAAAAATCATCATATGATGATTTTAAAGTGTACTAGATTAGTCTGTAAATATAATACCAATAAATAATTGATTTGTCAATAGCTTTTTAAAAAAATAGGCTTATATTTTGTGGTATTTAACAATTTAATAAATCAAAATTTATAAAGGTTTTACAAAATTTTAGCTTTATTAAAAATTTTGATTTAAATCTATTGACTAAATGCAATATTTATGCTATTCTGTTTTTAGTTAAACGGTTAAACAAACTGTTTAAGCAATTTGCGTGATAATTAAAGTGAGGTAATGTTATGAAATCAAAGAGGATGTTTTTTCAAATATGGTTAGTTTTCACTGCTATTTTAGCTCTTGTGGGGTTGACTGCTTGTTCAAATCAAGATGGCTCATCTAGTGAAGGGATAACTGTGACCTTTAAGGATGCGGAAAATGATACAGTATTAAAGGAGGAGAGGATAGAAAAGGGTGGAAAAGCCACTTCCTTTACACCGGAGAAAGAGGGATATGAATTTTTAGGCTGGTACGGCACTCCTAACTTAAGCCATGAATTTGATTTTGAAGCTGCTCTAAATACAGATACTCAAATTTTTGCAGCTTTTACTAAGTTTGAGGCTGATGATAGAAGCTTTGCGATAGTTGGCTTTGGAAAAAGTCCATTAATGCTTGAATCCGAATGGGGAAATGTGATAAATCAAGAACATATTCTTGAAAAGGCTGAGGGTAAAAATGAGTATAAAATAACCTTAGACCTTTACGAGGGTGATCAATTTCAGTTTGCCATAAACTCAGAATGGGAAAATCAACGTGGCTTTGGATATTTGGATACGACAACAAAGGATGGAGAGGAGTATTTTACAAATGCAGGTTCTTTAGGCGATACTTCGCAAAAGCGTTCGAATATAAAGGTTGAGGTTGAAGGCAATTATACTTTTATTTTAACAACAAATCCATCTGGAGATGCCTATGATAGCTCCGCTGCTAACTATACTGATGATACAAAGGAAAAGTTTAATGAAAATCCATATGATAANATCACATGGACATATAATGGTGATATAAAAGAAAAGCCCCAAGATGTTGATGTAGATTTTTATATCAAAGGGGCTGAGATTACAAATTGGCAGGATAAGTACAATGAGCTGACAAAAATGGTTTTAAAGGATAACAAATATACTTTAACAACTTATATCAAGCAAGATGATGAAATATTATTTACATCAGGAATAAATCAAGGTGATGAAATTTCAGTTGGTGCCGATTATATTAAATATAGCAATCTAGATTCAAAATCTGCTGAGCTTTTTACTGATAGCAATGGTAATATGAAGGCTAAGAAAAACGGTACATACACATTTTCGTTTGATGCTGAGGCAAAAATTCTCACAGTAGAGTATAGTAAAGCATTTATAGATGAATGTGAATTTTACTTAAAAGGTTCTTTCAGTGGGACTAATTGGTCTACTGAGGGCGACTCTAAGTATCAGCTAAAAGCAAAGGAAGGCACTATATATACTTTTGATAAGCTTACTTTGAAAAAAGGCGATGAACTGGGAATAGAACGCATGATTGGAAAGAATCAGGACTATTTTTACAGCTACAATAATTTGTCGGAGGCTAATCAGGATAATGCCAATGATGAATTTGAAACAACGGAAAACGCCTTTGGTGGTGGAAACATAGTAGCTAAAAATGATGGCGAATATTCCGTAGAATTCAATGCGTATAGTGGTGAAATAGTATTTAAAAAATTAGGATGAATTAGTTTTTAAGAGTTGAATTTAAAAAGTGGATTGCGATTGCAATCCACTCAAGCTACTAAATTATAATAACTAAAATTATATAATTAGGTCATGATTTTTCATTGGCACTCTATTAGTTGAAAGATATATACATTCTTCAATCGTTTCAATAATTTTTTCATCAAATGCGTTATAGAAGAAAAAGTTTTTTTCATTATTATATAATGCTCTTTCAAAAATTAAAATATTTTTATCCTTTAAATTTAAAAGGTCGGAATAATTTGATATTGTTATTATACTTGAAAAAGTATTGTTAATGAAGTTGGATAACTTTTCATTCATAATTTTTGTACAAGCAACGGTAAATGTAGAGGATTTAAAATATTGATATGCTTTTTTAAATGCTGAGTTATAGTCAATATTTATCTGAAAAAATAAAGGGTCATCTATCCTACAACCCACTGCAATTAATGGAACAAAATTAGCTTCGCCTATGGCATGAAAATCTTCGACAGTTGAATCATAGCAGATTATTGCATCTGCACCATCTATTTTACCACAATAGTTGTCTGGCACATATATAGTATTAAAATTGTTGCTAATAAGCTTTGTAGAAAGCTTATTGAGTATATAGTGGTTTTGTGCAGCTTTTAATGCGGAATCCGCTTTTGAAAAGCGAATAGCAATAGTGCTGCTCTTGCTTGTTGCTAGAGCTTGAGCGGATTTGTTTGGGGTGTAGTTAAGCAAGTTAATAGTATGCAAAACTCTTTTCCGAGTTTTCTCACTTATTCTTTTGCTTGCTTTATTATTGATTACATAGGATACAGTAGCAACAGATACACCAGCCTGCTGAGCTACATCCTTTATTGTTACTTTATTTTTCATAATTTTATTATAATGTTATTTTTATATTTTGTCAATATGATAGTAGTTTATTTTGTATTAATTATATATTATAGATTAGGAGAAACTAATGAATAGGTATGCGTTTTTACATATTCCAGATTCAAATTATTGCTTTGCTAAAAATGAGAGGGAGGTGACAGTAAGAATAAGGACACAAAAAGATGACTTAATTGAAAAAATTTTTTTAATATATGGGTGCAAGTATGACTTTGCCAAAAAACAGTATAAAAAGTCACTAGAAAAAAGGTTTTCTGATAGCTTGTTTGACTATTATGAAACAGAGGTTTGTCTTGATGATGCTCGTTTTGTATATGTTTTTTATATAATAGGTGATGAAGGCAGCTTTTATTATTCCGAAGATGGTTTAACAAAAGAATATAATTTTGAGCTAGGATTTTACAATTTTTTTCAGTTACCTTATATAAATTCCATTGATGTGCATAAAAGCGTTGAATGGATGGATACAGCTGTTTTTTATCAAATATTTATAGATAGATTTTGCAGAGGCGATTTCGATAAAAAAGATGATTATATAAATCTTCATTGGGGCGATATTCCTAATCCTAAAAGCTTTGCCGGTGGCGATATAAAGGGTATACAGGAAAAGCTGGATTATATAAGGGGTCTAAATGTTAATGCTATTTATCTTACACCTATTTTCTTGTCAAAATCTAATCATAAATATGATATTGAAGATTATTATTCAGTTGATCCTTGCTTTGGGACAAATAAGGGATTTAAAGAATTTGTTTTACAAGCTCATTCTAAAGGGATAAGAGTAGTACTTGATGCAGTTTTTAATCATTGCAGTGAATATTTAAGCCAATTTCAAGATGTTATTAAAAATGGCAGAAGCTCTAAATATTTTGACTGGTTTATTATAAGCGGAGATAATATTGATAAGGATAAAGTGAATTATGAAACCTTTGCACATTGTTCTTATATGCCAAAGCTAAATACCTCAAATCATGAGGTGCAAGAGTTTTTACTGGATATAACTGAATATTGGATGGTAGAATATAATATCGATGGGTGGCGATTAGATGTTTCCGATGAAATATCTCATGATTTTTGGAGAGCATTTAGAAAAAAAGTTAAAGAGTTAAACCCCGAGTGTGTTATAATAGGAGAAAATTGGCACAATGCATATCCCTTTCTAATGGGNGATCAGTACGATAGTATAATGAACTATTCTTTTACAAAGGCTTGTTTGGATTATTTTGCCTTTGATAAGCATGATAGCAAAGGTTTTTCCGATAAACTAAACGAGATTTTAATGAGGAATAAGGAAAGTGTCAATAAAATGATGCTTAATTTACTGGATTCACATGACACTCATAGGTTTTTTTCGCAGGTGGGAAAGGATAAGGACAAGCTATTATCTGCACTTGCAATTACAATTTTATTTATGGGTACACCTTGTATTTATTATGGAACTGAAATTTTGCTTGAGGGTGGATATGACCCTGATTGCCGTAGAACCTTTGATTGGGATAGAGATAATTGGGATATGGCTTTTATGGAAAAAGTAAAACAACTTTTGGCTTTAAAAAAAGATAGGATAATATCAAAAGGTGGAATAAAAATTTATGCAAAGCACGAGCTTTTTATTCTTGAACGTTTTTTAGATGAGGAAAAGATAGTTTTATTACATAACAGAGGAAAAGATACGGAGAATATAAATCATTTTGTAAAAGGAAAATGGAGCTTTGTCTTTAAAAGCAAAGTAGAAGGTAGTATGATTTTAAACAATGGCTTTGCTATTGTAAAAAAACAGGAGGTAAAGTATGAAGGGTTATAAGAGGATTATTTCAATGGCACTAGCATTTTCTCTTGCACTTTATGGTGTTGGCTGTGAAAAAAACAGTGATTCTGGAAATTCGGATGTAGTTAGTGGAAATATTACTGATAAAATTTTTTCAGGGGATCTAGAAAGAAATGTGCGTATAAATATTTTAGAAAATGATACAGCTATCGAAAAAGGGTATTTAGCTGAATTAATAGCCGCTTTTAATGAGGAATATAAGGACTATGGCATTGTAGCAGTTGATGCTAATATGGATCAGTATCTCGATCTAGCTAATGATGGTCCTTATGGGTATGGACCGGATGTGCTTTATCAGGCGAATGATATGTTGATGAAATATGTTGAGGGAAAGCATATTTATCCACTTCCTGTGCAAAGGCTTGATTGTTATCAGCAGATTCCACAGTCAGCTTGGGACGCATATAAATCGGAGATGGACGGGAGCGAATATATTTGTGGAGTTCCTGTAAATGTTCAAGCACCCATGCTTTATTATCGCAAGGATTTATTGCCTGAAAATTGGGAAACAAATTGGGATGATGATAAAAATGGTATTCCTGATATGGTGGAAAATTTTAATGATATGTATAGATACTCTAATGAATTAAAGCTTAGCGGAAAGCAAGGATTTATGTTTTCTATTTATGAGGTGTATTTCTCAGCTGGTTTTCTGTTTTCATATGGCGGATATGTTTTTGGCGATAATAATAAAGACTCTCAGGATATAGGCTTTAACAACGGAGAAGCATACAAAGGTGCAAGGCTGTTAAAAAAGCTTGCAGGTATTATGAATGAAGAAACAATCGACGATACAATTACGAGAAATGCCTATGGAAAATTAGGCGATGGCAGTTATTTTGCTGTTATATCGACACCTGACAATTATACGACTTTTATTGATGAAATGAAGCTGAACTATCAAAAACAGGGGCTATCTGAAGATGAAGCTAAAGCTAAGGCTGAAGAAAATCTAGTTATTACATCTATTCCCTTATTACCGGAAGATGGAGATATTACTAATGATAATTCGAAAATGGTTGAATATAAGGCAATGGGCGGTATTAATGGCTATGCTATAAGTGCTTATACAAAAGCGCCTAATGCAGCATTGGCATTTGTTGATTTTGCTACTAGCTATGAGATGGTAAAGCTAAGAAGTGATTTTTTAGGCATAGCAGCAGCTAGAGAAGATGTTGCTAAAGAAACAGGCGGCTTGTCTGAGATGCTATACACAAAGCTATCTAATGGATATATTGACATTATGCCATCAATAAGAGCTGTTTCGCAAATATGGACGCCATGCCAAACCTTTTTGAGTGATTTGGCAAAAGATGCTTTCAGACCTGAAGATGAACAAAAGTTTTTGACAGATGATGATTTTAAAAAGGGACTAGAAACCGTCAATAAGCAAATTTATGATGCTATTTATACTTTAAATTCATCTGAAAGCAAAGGGTGATTATATGGCATCTTTAAGAGTAAACAAGCTGTCTAAGCAAGCAATTTCATCATGCTTTTTAATGGGGCTGGGGCAGCTGCTTCATAAGCAGTATATAAAGGGATTTTTATATCTAGCTATTGAAGTGGGAGCGATATATTTTTTTGTTCAATATGGATTTGATAATATCAGAAATTTTATCACCTTAGGCACACAAAAGGCGGACCCGTGGCTAGGTGTTAAGGGCGATAACTCTATCATTATGCTTATAATGGGAATTTTTACTTTGCTTGCTATACTGTTCTTTTTCGTTATATATATAGGCAATATAAAAGATGCACAAAAGACTTCTGATAGAGTAAGCAGAGGCTTAGAGCCATTGCTTTTTGAAGATGAGATAAAAGAGTTTCTAGATGAAAAATTTTATAAAACAGTTTTATTTCTACCTATTGTCGGTGTTTGCGTTTTTAATATAATCCCTATAATATTTATGATATTTATAGCATTTACGAATTATGGTGATAGCATTGTCCCACCGGAGCTTGTCGACTGGGTAGGCTTTGATAATTTTAAAAAGCTTTTATCACTCTCTGAGTTCTCGTCATCATTTCTTAAAATTCTTGTGTGGAATGTGATATGGGCGGTTTTATCTACATTTATTAATTATTTTGCGGGCTTAGGTCTTGCATTGCTTTACAATAAGGAATGTGTAAAGCCTAAAGCCTTGTGGAAGGCTTTTCCTATACTAGCATACGCAATTCCCGGTTTTATTACCTTATTAGCATTTAAATTTATGTTTTCCTATGGCGGACCTATTAATCAGTTGATTGTAAATGCAGGAAACTCACCTATTGGTTTTTTGGATATTGACGCAAAATGGATGGCAAGATTAATAGGGCTCGTTGTAAATATGTGGATAAGCACACCTACGATTATGCTTTTAGCAAGCGGAATATTATCAAATATTGATAAAAGCTATTATGAGGCTGCTATAATAGATGGTGCAAGCAAGTTTAAGCAGTTTACGAAAATAACCTTACCTTTTGTGTTGTTTTCTACATTGCCTGTTTTAATCAGTCAGTTTGTAGGAAACTTTAATAACTTCGGTATATTTTATTTTTTAAGAGGCGGATTATACATGGATGGCTACTTTTTAGCAAGTGATACAGATCTGCTGATAAATTGGCTGTACAATTTGTCGATTGATAATAATTATTATTCAATAGGTGCGGCAATAAGCCTTGTTATTTTTACTATTACTTCTATTATATCTTTGATAGTCTATGTGAAGTCACCGTCATACAAGCAGGAGGATACTTATAAATGAGTAAAAAAAGAAGCTTTTCAAAATATATAGACAGCATAATTACGCATTTGATTTTAATCATTGTATCAATATTCTTTTTATTTCCATGTCTATGGCTTGTGCTGGCGTCATTTTCAAAATCAGGCTCTATTTATTCATATGATGGTTTTTTCCCAAAGGAATTCAGTCTAAATAGTTTTAAAACATTGTTTACAGATGTGGGGTTGTATAATTATCCAGAGTGGTTTAAAAACACGCTGCTGATATCAGTATTTACCTGTTTATTAAGCACTTTTTTGGTGATAGCAACTGCTTATGCCATGTCACGTTTTAAATTTAAGGCTAGAAAGCCAATTATGAAAACAACGCTTATTTTAGGTATGTTTCCTTCTTTCATGGGGATGATAGCAGTTTATTTGCTAATGACGCAGTTTAACCTCATTAATAGCCATTGGGGGCTTATATTAATATACAGTGCGGGTGCTCCGATGGGATATTTAACACAAAAAGGTTTTTTCGATACAATATCTATTTCCATTGATGAAGCTGCTAAAATTGATGGTGCGACGAATTTTCAAATTTTTTTAAAAATAAATTTGCCACTTTCGAAACCAATAATTGTATATACAGCTTTAACATCGTTTACATGGCCGTGGAGCGACTTTATATTGCCAAAGCTTTTATTAAAGGAAAAGGACTTATATACAGTAGCGGTGGGACTTATGAATTTGGGAGAAACTGAATTTTCAAGGTTCGCTGCAGGTTCTGTGTTTATTGCAGTGCCGATAGTAATACTATATTTTTTCTTAACAAAGTTTATGGTAAATGGTATGATGGCAGGTGCTGTAAAAGGTTAGTTTCGAAAATATACAAAATAATAATTCAGATAAACATGCAACATCACCAAAATGTTGCATGTTTTTTTAGTAAGTTTTCACGTATTTTTAAAAAACATATTGACAACAGCATAAAATGCTGATAAAATCAACTTATCGGAAACGGTTCCGATACCGTTTTCACAAAAAGTTTCGAAAAATAGGAGAATAAATTTGACTATAAAAGATATAGCCAGATTATCGAGGTATTCAGTTAGCACAGTATCCAGAGCGTTAAATGATCATCCTGATATAAATCAGGATACAAAGAAAAAGATACTAAAAATAGCCAGGGATAACAATTTTGTGCCTAACTCGAATGCTATAAGATTAAAGGCTTTTGAAGAAAATTCAGTTGTAATCATTGTAAAAGGTGAATTTAATTTGTTTTTTTCTTCCTTAATTGAGCATCTGCAGTTTTATATTGAAAAATCAGGCTTTAGGGGCTTTACAAATTATATTCATACATCAGAAAATGAAATACAAACAGCGATAAGAGTATGTGCTGAGCAAAAGCCAAAGGGTATAGTTTTTCTAGGTGGGGATATTGAAAATTTTCGAAAAGATTTTGAAAGAATTAACATTCCTTGTGTGCTATGCACTGCTATAAGCCTTGAGCTAGACTACCCTAATCTTTCCTGTATATCGGCAGATGATTTAGCCGGTGGTGCTATGGCTATAAAGTTTTTGCTTGAAAAAGGCCATAGAAATATAGGAATAATCGGTGGTGATATTAGCACTGAATGTTCTTGTCAGCTCAGATATGAAGGCTGTCTTAAAGGATTTGAGGAGTATGGGCTAAGCTTTGATACAGATTTATACGAGTACTCATCCTTTGATTTTAATGATTCATACAATTCTGTTAAAAGACTGATAAAAAGGCATCCTGAGATTACTGCAATTTTTTCTATGTCCGATGTTATGGCTATTGGTGCCTCAACAGCACTTATGGATATGGGATATTCAGTTCCAGAAGATATATCGGTTATTGGCTTTGATGGTATTGAAATATCTAAATTTTTTAAGCCTAAAATAACAACCTTTATTCAGCCACAGGATAAAATAGCCAAAAAATCAATAGAGCTTTTAACTAGTATGATAAATGGGAAAAAGCCTGCAAGGGTTTTATTGCAAACAAAATTAATAGAGAGAGAATCAGTTGTAGAGCATATGGAGGTATCTAATGTCAGTGTTCAATTTTAAAGAGAAAATTAAAGCCGGTCTTATGGAAAAATATAATGTTTCACCTGAAAAGGCTACTGTATATCAGGTACATAATGTTATTTCCGATTTAGTAATGGCAGATATAAGTGAAGGCTGGGAAAAGAGCAGCAAGATTCAAAATAATGGTAGAAGAGCATGTTATTTTTCTGCTGAATTTTTAGTAGGAAGAGCTATACAGAACAATTTGCTTGCACTTGGCATAGAGGGTGAGATTAAAGATGCTTTAAGGGAGCTTAATATATCCTATGACTGTCTTGAGGATGTTGAAGATGCGGCACTAGGAAACGGCGGCCTAGGCAGATTGGCAGCTTGCTTTATGGAAAGTGCAGCTACAATTAATGTTCCTTTAATAGGCTACGGAATTAGGTATAAGTATGGCTTGTTTAGGCAGACTATTGAAAACGGTTTTCAAAAGGAATATCCTGATGATTGGACAAGAAATGGAGACCCTTGGAGCGTAAGATGTGAAAAAGAATCCGTTCTTGTAGAGTTCGATGATGCTAAGGTTATGGCTGTTCCTTATGATATTCCTGTTATTGGATATAAAACAAAGAATATCGGAACTTTGAGATTGTGGCAAGCGGAGGTATTAGACACAGATTTAAAGGAAAGCATTAAGAAGGTAAAAACAATATCTGACGTTTTGTACCCTAATGATAATGATAGAGATGGCAAAATTCTCAGATTAAGACAGCAGTACTTTTTCTGCTATGCATCTTTAAAGGATATTATTGCAAAGCATAAGCTTGAAAATGGCAGCATTAATGACTTGTCTAAGAAAATCACAATTCAGTTAAATGATACTCACCCTGCCGTATCAATTCCAACGCTAATTTGCATACTTATCAAGGATGAGGGACTCACCTTTGAAGAGGCATTGAAAATATCTAAAGCTATTTTTAACTACACAAATCATACAATCATGCCTGAAGCTTTAGAAAAATGGGATGAAAGCATTTTCAAGGAGATTCTTTCAGAGGAATTTGAAATAATTGAGAAAATTGATGAGCAGTGTGTTGAAGAGCTAAAGGAAAAAGGTGCATCAAAATCAGAGATTTCTATAATGAAAATCGTAAATGATTCAGTTGTACATATGGCTAACCTTTCAATGTATGTTTCAAGGTATGTTAATGGAGTAGCTGCAATTCATACGGAGATTCTTAAAGACAGAGTGCTAAAAGAATGGTATAAATACTATCCCGAGCGTTTTCAAAATAAAACTAATGGTATTACTCCGAGAAGGTGGATTAAGCTTTGCAACCCCGAGCTTTCTAGCTTAATTAGTGAGCTTTTAGGAAATGATGATTGGGTTAATGATTTAAAGCAGCTTAAAAAGCTTGAAAATCTCGCTGGAAATGAAGCTGTTATTTCACGCTTTGAAGAGGTAAAGCAAATTAGAAAAGAAAAACTGGCTGAATATATAAGGAAGCATGAGGGATTAAAGATAAATTCTTCGTCAATATATGATATTCAGATAAAGAGATTGCATGAATATAAAAGACAGCTACTAAATGCTTTTTCCATATTGTATATTTATAACGGAATAAAGGATGGAAGTATAAAGGATTTTTATCCCACAACATTTATTTTTGGTGCTAAATCTGCACCTGGATATGCAAGAGCAAAAGCTATAATTAAATATATTAATGAAATAGCAAAGCTGATTTCATCGGATAATGAAGTAAGTGATTTGATTAAAGTTGTCTTTGTTCAGAATTATAATGTATCCTATGCTGAAAAATTGGTTAGTGGTGCAGATGTTTCAGAGCAAATATCAACAGCCGGCACAGAGGCATCGGGAACAGGAAACATGAAATTTATGCTTAATGGTACTGTTACGCTAGGCACATATGATGGTGCTAATGTAGAAATAGTAGAAGAAGCCGGTGAAGAAAATAACTATATTTTCGGTGCAAGGGTTGAACAATTGAATGAAATAATGGCAGATTATGACCCTGAAAAGGTTTTAAAGGACAATGAAAAGCTGAAAAAGGTTGTAGAAACTTTAATTGATGGAACCTTTGATGATGGCGGAACAGGTCAATTTAAGGAGCTGTATGATTCCCTTATTACAGGGGCGTCATGGCATGAGGCTGATAACTATTATCTATTAGGTGACTTTGACAGCTATATTAAAGCAAAGCTAAGCATAAACAAGGACTTTGCTACTAATAAAACAGAATTTTTAAGCAAATGTTGGATTAATATGTGCAATGCAGGAAAGTTTAGCTCTGATAGAACAATAGACAGCTATGCTAAGGAAATATGGGATGTTTCCCCAATAAAACTTTAACGGATTTTCTTCTGTGTTACAGAAAGAAATATAAGCAAGTCATGATGGCTTGTACAATCAAATATTCAGGAGGAGAATAATGAAAAAGATTTTAGCGGTTATTATGAGTCTTTCAATGCTACTAGCGGCAACTGCTTGTAGCAATGATAGCAATTCAAGCAAATCAGAATCAAAAAGTGATTCTCAAAATTCAGGCGGTACCTCAAATACTGGCAGTGATGAATACCAATTGAAGGAAAGTGCATCTTTAAAGGTTTGGGCATCACAAGAGGATCAGGAAATTGTAAAAGAAATGGTTGAAAGTTTCAAGAAGAAATATCCTGATACTACTTGGAACATCGAGTTTGGTGTTGTAAGTGAGGCCGATGCAAAAAGTGAGGTTTTAAAGGATACAGAAGCAGCAGCAGACGTATTTGCTTTTGCTAGTGATCAGCTTGGTGAATTGCAGAGTGCAGGTGCTCTTTACAAAATTACTAAGAACAAGGATAGAATAATTGCTGATAATATTGATGCATCTATCAATGCAAGCAAGGTTGGAGATGATTTATATGCTTATCCTTCATCTTCCGACACATATTTTATGTACTATGATAAGAAATATTTGAGCGATGAAGACGTAAAGTCACTAGAAACAATTCTTTCTAAAAACTTGGGTGGGGATGTAGTAAATTTCTCATTTGATATGGATAATGGTTGGTATAATGCAGGATTTTTCTTTGCTGCAGGCGCTAAGCTGTTCGGTGATGATGGAACAGACCCTACAAAATGCGACTTTAACAACGAAAAGGGACTCTTAGCAGCTAAGTATCTTATTAGCCTTGCTAATAATTCTAAGTTTAAATTGACAGAAGATGATATTACAAAAGCTGATTTTGCTGACAGAAAACTCGGTGCAACAATTTCAGGAAGCTGGAATGCTGAAGATATTAAAAAGAGCCTTGGTGATGATTTTGGTGTAACTAAGCTTCCAACTGTTACATTTGAAGATGGAACAACAACAAATCTTGGTTCAATGGCTAACTTTAAATTGATTGGTATTAATTCGCAGACAAAATCTCCAATGGAAGCTATGGCACTTGCTGATTATTTAACAAGCTATGAGTGTCAAAAGATTCGCTTTGAAAAGAGAAGCTTTGCACCAACAAATAAAGAGCTTGCCGGCGATAAGGATGCACTTTCTTCAAATCCTGTTGTAGCAGCAGCTGCTGAACAAGCACAATATGCTACATTACAGTCAACAATCCCACAGATGGGTAATTTCTGGACTCCAGCTGAGGCATTTGGCGCAGCAATTGTAAATAAAGAGATTACTGTTGATAACGTACAAGAAAGACTTGATAAGTTGGTAGAGTCTATTCTTTCTACTCTTACATGATTCACTTTTACCGATATAATGGGGGCTTTAGCCCCCTTATACGGTATAGTTAAAAATATTTTNACTATAATTNAATTTTAAGTAAACTGGGAGATTCACATGACGAGTATAGATTTTTTCTTTCTTCCGTGGTACAAAAAAGTTTTTATAAAGCTAGGAAACTTTTTTAAAGCACTTGGTAAGGGGTTGTTTGGTTTTATACTGGCTATCCCCAAAGGCATTTGGATGCTGATAAAAAATATAGGACTATTCTTTTTAGGGTTGGGCAAAACCTTTGCACGAGGTGATTTTGCTACTAAAATCTCTTTTGTAATTATGGGCTTTGGCTCAATTGTCAGAAAACAATTTATAAAAGGACTATTATTCCTATCCGTTGAAATAGGGTACTTTTACTATATGGTTAAAACCGGATGGAATGATATGTTAGGCTTAAAGTCACTTGGTACAAAGCAGCAGGGATGGGCATTTGATGAGGAATTAGGTATTGAAATTCTTCAAGATGGCGACAATTCCATGAAATTTTTGCTTTTCGGAATCCTATCAGTTATGGTCACAATAGCTTTTGTAACTTTTTGGAGAATTTCTATATCGTCAGCTNATGAAACACAGCTTATAAAAAAGAAGGGTGGAAAGGTAAATAATTTTATAGATGATGTAAAGGACTTTTTTGATCAAAAGCTTTATAAAACTCTATTATTTTTACCGATTACAGGTGTTCTGCTTTTCACAATCCTCCCTTTAATTTATATGATAAGTATAGCTTTTACTAACTATGATAGTGTGCATCAGCCGCCGGGAAACTTGTTTTCATGGGTTGGNATANAAAACTTNAAGGTTATGTTTTCTTCAAATTCAGTTNTAGGCAGCACGTTTTTCCCAATNTTGATATGGACAATTATNTGGGCTGTTGTAGCAACCTTTGGAAACTATATTTTAGGTATGCTCTTAGCAATGCTAATTAATAAAAAAGATATAAAATTCAAGGCTTTCTGGAGAACTATTTTTGTTTTATCAATTGCTGTACCACAGTTTGTATCGCTATTGTTAATGAGAAATCTTTTGAACAATGATGGTGCTATTAATATGCTTTTACTGGATTTGGGTCTTATCACTGAAAAAATAAGGTTTTTATCCGATCCATTGCTGGCAAAATTCACTATTGTATTGGTAAACTTTTGGGTTGGCATTCCGTATTCGATGCTTATTACAACTGGTATTTTAATGAATATACCAGCTGATTTATACGAGTCTGCAAGGATTGATGGTGCAAGCCCTTATATAATGTTT
>JGI24710J26742_10000797_pt1 | contig 29571 bp, 30 predicted proteins | sample BioPla2DNA2_FD_26742 | JGI IMG/M metagenome (IMG submission 26742)
CAGCAGTCAACGCATTTACCGGACTTGAGAGCGCTAACCCTGCCCTGATCGGGCAGGGTGTAGCGCCTACTTCTGTTGAATCCGGTGATGTTACTGTTGGATTGAAACAAGCGATCGCTGATCTGAAAACACAGCTCGGAACCGATGAGCTGAGCTGGGAGCATATGTTTGCCTCCAGTTCCGCCGCCGGCGGCTTATCAATGACAGTACACGGCCTGGTCTATGATATGACCGTCAGAGCCGCCAGAGAAGCTGCCCTGGGGTCAGGTGCGGTCCTGAGACATGTCACGGCCGGCAAGCTGCGCAGAACGGATATCGCCAGAATTCAACAGATATCACCCAATATAATCCTGGTCGCCGGTGGGGTTGACTATGGCGAGCGCGATACCGCCCTCTACAATTTTGAGATGATTGCCGCCAATGTTCCCGGTATCCCGATAATCTATGCCGGCAATATTGAGAACCATGATGAAATCGCCCTGATTGCGCAAGAATTTGGTACGGAAGTCTTCTTCGTGGAGAATTGTTATCCCTGCATCGATCAGCTCAATGTCGAGCCGACGCGCAAAGTTATTCAGGATGTATTTGAAAAACATATTATTCATTCTCCCGGAATGGAAAAGATCCATGAAATGGTCGATAGTACGATAATGCCGACGCCGGGAGCGGTTATGCAGGCGGCCAAAATTGCCTATGAGGATTTGGAAGACCTGATAGTATTTGATGTCGGCGGCGCTACCACCGATCTCCATTCAGTAACAGAGGGGAGTCCGGCGATCCAGATGATTATGATGTATCCGGAGCCCGTAGCCAAAAGAACTGTCGAGGGTGACCTCGGGGTCTATGTCAATCGTCATAATATTATCGAGCAGTTGACTGAGCGCGAACTGAATGAATTTTTCCCGGATCGCGAATATTATCTGGAACATGCCATGGAAATACCCCAAGAGCCGGACGAGATCGATTTTGTTGAGCGTCTGGCCCAATTTTGCTGCAAGCTGGCTCTAAGCAGACATGCAGGTACGATGACAGAGCTATATACCGCACATGGCCGCAAAGTCACAGCCCAAGGCAAAGATCTGACCGCCGTCAAGACCATTATCGGCACAGGTGGCGCGCTGACCAGATTGCCGCGCCGGAAAGAAATTCTTGAGAGCCTGCGCGTCCATGAAGTTGTTAAAGAACTGTATCCGACTACGGATGCAGTAGTAAAAATAGATCATGACTATATCATGGCCTCATTGGGAGTTTTGTCTACAAAATTTCCCGAGGCAGCAATGAAGCTGTTACTGCGATCCATGGCAGTTGAGACCTGAGTAAATAATTATTGTCGGGAGGAAGTATGAAAAATCCAACACTCTATATTGATCGGCAAAAGCTGATGCACAATGTCAGAAGTATGCTTAAGTTAGCGAATCAAAATCAGGTGCAGATTCATTTCGTGACCAAAGTCTTCTGTGCCCTGCGCCCTATGGTGGAAGCCATGATAGAAGCGGGAGCGACTCTGCTGGCGGACTCGCGTCTGGAGAATATTGTCAACTATGGCGAATTGGGAACTAATCATCTGCTCGTCCGCATTCCTATGATTTCCGAAGCGGCTGATGTTGTTCGAATCGCCGATATGAGCCTGAATTCAGATTTGGATACACTGGGTGCCTTGTCTGATGCTGCGACGGCTCTGGGCAAACGCCACGGCGTAGTCCTGATGGTAGAACTGGGTGATTTGCGCGAGGGCTTTATGCCTGAGGAGCTGATCGAAGCCGCGGCTCAAGTTTTAAATCTCAGAGGCCTTGACCTGATGGGAATCGGAGCAAACTTTAATTGCTATGGCGGTGTGATTCCGGACGAGCCCAAATTGACTGAACTTACCGGTCTGGCCAAAGAAATTGAAAGTCGCTTTAATATTGAGCTGCCGATAGTTTCCGGTGGCAACTCGGGTTCGGTATACCTGATGGAAGCCGGACGTCTGCCTGAGGGTATTAATCATCTGCGCCTGGGTGAATCCTGGATTCTGGGCTGCGAAACTTCATACCATAATAGAGTGGCAGATCTGTATACTGATGTTTTTACACTTGAGGCGGAAGTTATCGAGTGCAGACGCAAACCCTCTCTTCCTTACGGACTGCAAGGACCGAATGCCTTTGGCGAATATCCCGTTTATGAGGACAGAGGCGTGATCAGACGGGCGATTTTGGCGATCGGCAGACAAGACCTGCCCTGTGAATCTCTGACACCCAGACTGTCCGGGATTGAATATCTGGGATCATCTTCAGACCATATGATCCTGGATGTCAGCAGCAGTGTGAAAGAAATCAAGGTGGGAGACACACTTCCGTTCGGTGTTGACTATGGCTCCTTGCTGGCTGCTATGACATCGCCCTATGTCCGCAAAGTAATAGTTTAAAGTGATATGTGCGCAGGTAGAATTGCTGCCTGTGTATTGATGAGGTTGATATGGATCAAAAACTTGATTTTAATTCCGAGGCTTGGCTGAAACAGCGAACCTATGCCCGTATTGATCTGTCCGCTCTGCGCCATAATTTCCGGTCCTATAAGCCCTATATGCATCCGGGGACAGGCTTTATGGCTGTAATCAAGGCTGATGCGTATGGCCATGGCGCTGTGCCCTGCGGTCGCGTAGCGATTGAAGAGGGAGCGACAATGCTGGCCGTCGCTGCTTTGTCGGAAGCGGTAATTCTGCGAGAAGCAGGTCTCACTGAGATACCTGTCTTTATTCTCGGGCGGACAGACCCGGACTTGACAAAGTATCTTTTACATTATGATTTAGTCCAGACTGTGATTGACTACCAAAGCGGACTGGAGTATGCCAAAGCGGCTGCCGCATACGGCAAGACTTTGAAAGTCCACATCAAGCTGGACACCGGCATGACCAGAATCGGCTTTTCCACCGCGCCCGACGAGATCAGGAAAAGTGCCGACGAGATCTGCGACTTGAAAACACAGAAGGCGTTGGAACTTGAGGGCATGTTTACACATCTGGCGACAGCGGAAAGCGATCCTGCCTATGCCACTTTTCAATATCAGTCCTATAAGAAGATGGAACAGCTGTTGGCTGAGAAGGGCGTTACTTTCAAATACCGCCATATGTGCAATAGCGCCGGCATGATTCTGTATCCGGAGATGCAGATGAATCTGGTTCGGCCAGGAATTACTCAGTATGGTTCCTATCCCACAGAGGCATTCAAAAAGATTCTGCCGCTGAAACCGGTGATGAATCTCTATTCACATGTGGTTCAGACTCGAGAGATTGCGCCTGATACAGGTGTCAGCTATGGTCTGCGCTGGAAGTCGCGCGACAAAAGCCGTCTGGCTGTTGTCCCGATCGGTTATGCCGACGGTCTCCACCGCTTATTGTCCAATCGGGCCTCTTTCCTGATTAACGGTCAACTGGCTCCGGTTGTTGGCAGTATCTGTATGGATCGCTGCATGGTCGATATCTCGCAGATTCCCGGAGTAAAAGTCGGAGACCGTGTTTTGATCTTTGGGGCTGATGATACTGGAAGCATACCTGCCGAGCTAGTGGCCGAACAGGCAGAAACTATCTCCTATGAGATCTTCTGCGCTGTGTCGCCACGCGTCATGAGAGTATATAGAGACGAGAAATAAAATTTTCTTTGTTCTGGGGAAACAGGTTCTGAATTGCAAAATGCATTGATGTCGAATTTATATTCCGGCATAAATGAGGGGCGCGAGACAGAACCTGTTTCTTTTGTTCAATTACATATTAGAGGACTGAAGAGGGCTGAAAAGGCCACAACGGCCGGGAGGGGTACCGACCGTTGTGAAAGAATTTGAGAAGCAGAAATAGTATATATATCCGATAACTCGTATTAATTCTAGCACCAGCTATTTTCAAAGTCAAGCAGGCGAATTGTAGCCGGATAGTTGTTTTGCAAACGGCACCGGTTCATTATATCCCGCTATCGGAATCCCTCAGTCGCGGCTTTTCCGGCTTGATTTTTCTCAGCTGCAGAATCCGCTCATATACTGTATTGGCCGGCCAGCCTGTCAACTCTGCGATCTCCTGAGCAATTTGGCGAAGGCGCCCCCCGGCAGCCAAGCGCTCTCGGATCAGGTCGTCGATATTTTCAGCAGCGGCCGGACTTTGCTCCCGGATCGGCCGGCGTGACTCGAATTCCGCCCGGCCCTCCAGAATCAGCACAAATTCGCCGCGGGGCATCGTATGCGTATATTGCGCCTTCGCTTCTGCAACAGTAAAGTATAAATATTCTTCGTACTTCTTGGTCAGCTCGCGACCTATGCTGATTCGCCGCTCGCCCAGTCCCATTGCCGCCAGATCCGTCAAGGTGCGGAGCAGCCGGTGGGGCGCCTCATATAAGATCAGACTGCGCGGCTCGGTTCCCAGTTCGGCCAGGCGGGTACGCCGTTCCTTGCCGCGTGCCGGGAGAAAACCCTCAAAGACGAAGCGCGAACTGTCCAGTCCCGATGCCGCCAGTGCAGTCAAGGCGGCGTTGGGTCCGGGGATGACGCTGAGAGGGATGCCCTCTGCCAGAATCAGTCGCACTAAGCGCTCGCCGGGATCAGAGATCAAAGGCATGCCGGCATCGGAGACCAGCACAACTGTCTCGCCCGCTCGCAGTCGCTCTAAAATCAGAGGATGCCGGGACTCGGCATTATGTTCATGATAGCTGAGCAGATTGACTTTTAGGTCCAGCTCCGCCAGCAGCAGGCCTGTTACCCTGGTATCTTCGCAGAGCACCAGATCAGCCGTCGCCAGAGCCTCTCTGGCCCGGGGGCTCATATCCCCGGGATTTCCGATCGGCGTTGCCACCAGGATGAGTTTTCCCTTTGCCATGCCTGTCTCCTGTACTTTTTATCTCAACTTAACATAAATTGCGCAAAACAGGGATAAAATTAGCTGGCGACACAGGACAATAGCTGGCAAAAAGCTACTGTGACCCGGAGGCAGTTCGCGCCAAGATAGTTCCTTGGCGAAAATCCGGCTCTATAATGAGCTGATTTTTACCGGCCGGCTTGACCGCCTCCGATTGAAGCTGAGCCGGCTTTGCCCTATACTATCTGCTGGAGGATAAGGCAGCTGGTGCTGCCTAGCGATAATATTATGATTGTCGATACACATAATCATCTGACAAAGTGGTCGCCCGACGCCGGGCAGACATTTGAGGAAATGATGCAGGCTGCCGCAGCGCAGGGTTTGCTCGGGATTGCCGCGACTGATCATTACGATATCGGCAGCATGACACCCTATGGTGCGGAATGGGTGATCGATTTGCCTGCTTATTACGAAGATATGTATCCGCGGCGGCGACTGCCTTCCGAACGTCAGCCGGGCGATCCGCCGGGATTTCTCTATGGCATCGAGGTCGGCTATCTGCCGGAGCACAAAGATCGTCTCAAAGCCCTTATCGCCGATTATCCCTGGGATATAGCGATCATATCGCTGCATATTATCAATGGCCATGATCCCTTTCATAGTCCGGAGAAAGTTTATCGTCCTTCTCTCTCGGACACCTACCGTGAAATATTGCTCAGTATTACCGAATCCGCCGCAGAAATGACGGGAGCAAATATTATCGGCCACTATGACTATTTCGCCCGCTATGCCCCCCAGGACAGACCTAAGATGCTGTACCGGCATGCGATGTGTGAGTTTGATGATTTGTTCCGTCTGATGATCCGAAATAACCAGGCCCTGGAGATTAATACCGGAACTATCTGGAAACTGCAACAGGCGCGAGGCTACACCTTGGAAGAGGCTATGCCGGACGCTGAAGTATTGCACCGCTATCTTGAGCTCGGCGGTAACCTGATTAGCCTGTCCTCGGATGCCCATTATACAGCTAATGTTGGTCGCTTAATTCCGGAGACATGTGCCTGGCTGCTCAAACAAGGTATTACGGAATATGTCTGGTTTGAGAGCGGTAAGCCATTTCACGGCAGCTTCTGTCCTTCATCGGTTGATGTATAATATGATTTTATGAGGAGAGTTCTATGGCTAAGCCTAAATTTTATGTGACAACACCGATTTATTATCCAAGCGGCAAGCTCCATATCGGGCATTCGTACACGACCGTAGCGGCGGATGCGCTGGCTCGCTATAAGCGCATGCGGGGCTTTGATGTGATGTTCCTGACCGGTACCGACGAACATGGGCAGAAGATTGAGCGCCGGGCCGAGGAAGCGGGTAAGACGCCGCAAGAGTTTGTGGACTATATTGTGGGTACGATTAAGGATCTCTGGAAGCTGATGGATATCAGCTATGATCGCTTTATCCGTACCACTGACGAGGAACATGTCCGGTCTGTGGCTGAGATCTTTACTATGCTGTATGAACGCGGCGAGATCTATAAATCGGAATACGAGGGGCTGTACTGTACCCCTTGCGAGTCATTCTGGCTGGAGTCGCAGTTGGTTGAGGGCAAATGCCCGGACTGCGGCGGCGAGGTCGAACTGACCCAGGAGGAAAGTTATTTCTTCCGTCTGTCAAAGTACAATGACCGCCTGCTCGAAATGCTGGAGACGACAGATTTCCTGGAGCCCAAGAGTCGCGCCCGCGAGATGATCAATAATTTCCTCAAGCCGGGACTGGAGGATCTGGCGGTTTCGCGCACCAGCTTTGACTGGGGCGTGCATCTGCCCTTTGACGATAAGCATGTCGCCTATGTCTGGGTTGATGCTCTTTTCAATTATCTGACGGCACTGGGCTTTCCGTCTGAACTGACGGATGTTGAGCATTATTGGCCGGCGGATATCCATCTGATGGCGAAAGAAATCGTCCGTTTCCATTCTCTCATCTGGCCCGCTCTGCTGATGGCGCTTGATATGCCGCTGCCCAAAAAGGTTTTCGGGCATGGTTGGCTCCTGTTCGGCGGTGACAAGATGTCGAAGTCCAAGGGCAATGTCGTTGATCCGGTGATTCTTTGCAATCGCTATGGCGTCGATGCTATTCGCTATTTTCTGTTGCGCGAGGTGCCTTTCGGCTCTGATTGCAATTTCAGCACGGAAGCCCTGATCGCCCGTATAAACAGCGATCTGGCCAATGATCTCGGCAATCTGGTCTCGCGCACAGCGGCCATGATCCGCAAATATTTCCCGGACGGTTTGCCTGATGAACGCGAGAAGGGTGATCCGGATTCCGAACTTCGGCAGCAGGCGCTGGAACTGGCGCCGAAAGTCGCGGCTGATCTGGATGAGCTGCAATACAGCAAGGCACTGACTGAGATCTGGGCGCTGGTTTCGCGCACGAATAAATATATTGATGAGACAATGCCCTGGATTCTGGCCAAAGACCCCGCGGCAAGGGCTCGTCTGGCTACGGTACTCTATAATCTGGCTGATGTGCAGAGGATTGTTGCCGTGCTGATCGAGCCTTTCATGCCGGGCACGCCGGGGAAAATCCGAGCTGCGCTGGGTATTCCGGAGCAGAATGCTGTTGGCCGTTCCCTGACCGACTGGGAATCAGCGACAGAATTGGATCTCTACTGTGCCCCGCAGGGCGTGCCGCAGTCGGAGCCTTTGTTCCCGAGACTGGATCTGGATAAAGAGCTGGAGGCTCTGGAGCAGCTTGCCGATTAGAGTTGCGGTTTTAGCCGGCCGCCAGCAATGACTGTAATTATGAAATGGTTTGATACACATTCTCATCTGCAGGATACGGTCTTTGATCAAGATCGGACAGAAGTCATGGCCAAGGCAAAAGAGGCCGGGGTTAATATGATTCTCCTGCCCGGTTCTGACCTGGCTGATTCGCAGAAGGCTTGCCGTCTGGCGTTGGAGGATCAACGCTTAGTGGTAGCGGTGGGTGTGCACCCGCATGAGGCCAGGCATTATGACTCTGCCACGCACGAAGAGTTGCGGCATCTGGTAATTAGTACTAATGCCCGCGCGGCTGAGCTCGGTCGTCCGCCGGTTGTGGTGGCGATCGGTGAGATCGGTCTGGACTATCATTATGAACATTCGCCGCGCGAAATACAGAAAGACGTCTATCACCGCCAACTTGTCCTGGCGCATGAACTGGGTCTGCCTGTCGTTATCCACGAACGCGAATCTGCCTCGGACAATTACACAATACTGAACCGGGCGCGGCAAGAGGGTCTGCTGGCTCAGGATCCGCCCGGTGTGCTGCATTGCTATTCCGGCAGTCCGGAGAGCTCGCGTCTGTTGCTCAAATTAGGTTTTTACCTCGGCTTTGACGGTCCGATTACCTATAAAAATGCCAGGCGTTCGCATGAGGTCATCCGCGCCTGTCCGCACGACCGGCTCGTGATCGAAACCGATGCACCATATCTAACTCCTGAACCTTTCCGCGGCAAACGCAATGAGCCTGCCTATCTGCCCCATATCGGCGCCAAAATTGCCGAACTATGGGAGCTGCCGCCGGCGGAGACTGCGCGGATTCTGACAGAGAATAGTCAACGTCTGTTCCGGATAGAATAATAATCAATACTAATTGCAGGTGCTGGCTGACAAGCTAGTGCCATAGCAGGCGGCAAATGCTACTGCGTATTTAAAAGAAGCACGACTTGGTGAAGCCATCGTTATTCACGGAGAGTATCCGGGATCCCTCTCCAAAAGGATTAAGCATACAGAGGTCAAATAATCTCAGAACATAAATAGCTGATTTCTCCGCTGCCGTCCTGCTCGAGTATTTCGCAGATGCTATTTTCCAGTGCCGCGGCTTTCTGCTCCGCGGCACTCTGGTCAAGCGCCACATAGGCGATAGTCAGTCCAATCATATTCCACAGTTCCTGATACCTGGTCTCAGCGACCGAAATATTGTGGGAAGCTTTTAATTTGTCTGTGATCTTTTGCCGCAACTGGCGCTTCTCTTTCAGCGATCCCGAGGCAAAGAGCCGTATTTCCGTCTCAATAATCAAGATCCTGTGCTTCATCTTTAAAACTACTACTTCTTGGACTTAGGTTTCCTGCTGCCTGAGTCTAAGGTGGGCAGGGGCAGAACTTCGCCTGTTTTTTTGTAGTGATCATAATGCTGCAAGAGCTTTTTCGTCAGCCCTGAGAGGACAAAGAGGGCGATGATATTGGGCAGAGCCATAGCTCCCATAAAGAGGTCTGCCAGATTCCAGATTGTATCAGCGTCCAGCCAGGGACCGGCTATAAGGAAGGCGATGGCTACGATCTTAAAGCCTGTAATGAGGCCTCTGTGATTGCCGCCTAGAAACTTAACATTTGACTCGGCGAAAAAGTACCAGCCGACAATCGTAGTCAGAGCAAAGCTCGACAGAGAGACAGAAAGGAAGATGGCACCGAAGTTGCCGAAGCTGGAAGCAAAGCCGTTCTGTGTCATCAGGACGGCGTCTTTAGCCATTTCGCCGGCCGGAATATTAGCGTTATAACTGCCTGACAGCATATTAACCATGGCTGTTGACATACAGATGATGAAAGTAGAAATAAAGACACCGATCATGGCGATAAATCCCTGCTCAGCCGGGTGGTCATTGATGGCGACGGCGTGGGAGTGCGGAGTTGAGCCCATACCGGCTTCGTTAGAAAAGAGGCCGCGAGCCAGGCCGTAGCGGCTGGCCTCACGGATTGTAATACCCAGGACACCACCGCCTATGGCCTGCGGGGTAAAGGCCCCGACTATAATCATCTTCAGGGACGGCAGGAGAATGTTAAGGTTAAGCAGGATAATGATTAGGCTGCCTAAGATATAAGCGAAGGCCATAACAGGCACAACCTTCTCAGAGAAGCTGGCAATGCGGCCCATGCCGCCTGTCAGGATAACGCCGACCAGGGCTGCCAGACCAACAGTGATAAAAGGTTTGGACAGACCGACAGCATCGGAGAGAGATGTTACGATGGAATTGGACTGGACCATGATGCCAACTATGCCCAGGGAGATAATGCAGAGGACGGCAAAGATGATGGCCAGCCAATTAGACTTGAGGCCGTTTCGGATATAATAGGCAGGACCGCCGACTAACTCACCGTCTTCCTCTTCACGGTAGACCTGAGCCAGGACGGCTTCCGAGAAGATGGTCGACATACCGAAGAAGGCAGATATAAGCATCCAAAAGGCGGCACCCGGTCCACCTGCAGCTATGGCTGTGGCAACACCGACGATATTGCCGGTGCCAACCTGAGCCGCAACAGCAGTAGCCAGGGACTGGAAGGGTGTCATCGCACCTTCCTTGACTGTGACTTTATTGCGGATATCGCGCACTAACTTGGCAATGCTGGGGAAAAGCCGCGTCAATTGAGGGAATCTCAACTTAATACTGAGGAAGATACCGACACCCAGCAGGGCAAAGAGCAGAATATTGTTCCAAATGAAGTCGCTTATGATCTTGACAATGGAATTAATTTCACTCATAAGGCTTGTTCCTCCTCTTGTTTCTGCTCTGCTTTAAAAACGAATTGCTGTAAGAGCCATGTCAGAAGAATAATGATTACAGATCGGCTGATCGCTGCCAGAAGCAGGGTGACAAGCGATGTATCGCTCCAGACCTCAGACATATAGAAGAAGCGCAGCAGATATTCCATTGAATTGCCGCCGAAGTCACAGAGGACGAGGGCGAGCACAAGGGGAATAGGAGTCTTTGAACGGTTATACAGGATGGCAAAATGGTAGATGAGACCATAGCCTATGTAAAACGCTATTTCTAAGAAATAGGAACCAATGAGAGCCGGGCTTAAGTCAGTGCCTATGGTGGCAACATAGGCAACACGCGCAAGGCAGACGAAGAGACCGGTCCAGACAGAGAAGGGAATGACCTTCTTGAAGTTGAACACCTGTATGGCAACAGCCATTACTACGATGCCCAGAGTTATGCGAAAATCCGATTCGCCTACCGAAATGCTGACGAGAGATGCCAGCATTGCAACAAGGATGACTAAGACCTTCTTTTTCATAAGAATTGCCTCCTCGTAATTATATAAGCTTATCTCATACTTTTAATTTAACATAGTGTTTTTATTTGTACAATTAATATCAGTATGCTGCGCGAAGCTGTCCTGAGACAAACAAATAAACCTTGCGCTCACACTCAACATTACAGTGACGCTATGTGTAAATTCTAAGGGCTGTCCTCTGTTATAAGGTGGTCCATTGCAGCTATAATCGAGGATTTAGCCTCGGGCAAAAGCCCCATTAGGGTGTATTTATTGAGGACGGTGGTATCCATAAAGAAACAGTTTTTTAATTCCAGTCTTGCCAGCAGTTCTCTCTCTTCTTTCAAGACCTCCAGAGGCGAGAGTTCGATAAATTCTCCCTTTTCTCTCATTTCCGCAAGTGGGGTGTTCGGCCAGATAAGGAGTTTGAGCTGCCATATACTCGCGGGATTGATGAGATTTAGAATCTCCGCGGTCTTTTCAATATGGGTAGCTGAGTGTTTTTTCCCTCCCAGACCGCCGATTGTTGTAAGGTGGCAGGAAAGCGCAAGCTTATCAAGTTTTCGACAAGCTTCCAGGAATTCGGAGGTTGTTGTCCCTTTATTCATGAGAGCAAGCACCTCATCACAGCCGGATTCGAGGCCTATATGCAGAGCTCGGAGGCCGAAATCCCGCAGCAGTAACATCTCGTGCTCACTTTTGGAATTGATATCTTCCGCTCGCGCATACATGCTGACCTTGTCGACTTTAGGGAAAAATTCCTGTATGAATTCGAGCACCTTCAGAATGTGAGCCGTGGGCAAAGACAGGGAGTTTTGCCCGAGCAGAAAGAGCGAAGACTTTTCTCCTGATTCCGCCGCTAGGTACTTGGCATTTGCCTTTACCCATTCCAAGGGAAAAACTGTATATTTGTCGTTCGCAAAATCACAAAATGCGCATTTACCGTAGCTGCATCCCTCCGAGACTGCGAGCAGGATACTGTCTTGTTCCAGCAGGGGGGCATATACCATCTTTTCTACAGTCGGAATATCCATAATATCTCTTATCTATCTTAATTAGCTCATACGCATCATCTATACAAAAATGTCTTCCACGCGTCCATCTGACGCATAGCCAGACGGTAGCCGTCGCAATAGCTCTCCTCCAGCTTGACGCGATTGGCGGTTGTGCTTCGGATGCGCATATGCTCCGGACGAACGACAAGGGCCTTTCCTTCTGCTTCCAGCTGCTCTATTTGTTCCATCTGCTTGTTGTAATTTTGCCAGCGCTGGTTAAGGCTATCCGCCAGGACAGGCTCGTCTTTAAATTTGCGGTCGAGTAGTCTTTGTGTCCTCATCGGTTTTTTCCGATAGCCCTTCTCACGTGTCAGAACGATGAAAAACTTTTTGTATCCGTCGCGCAGAGCTATGTCGAGAGGCACGCTGCTTTTGATACCGCCATCGGCATAAGTTCTGCCACGAAATTTCGCTTTAGGCATCATAAGAGGAATTGTCGACGAACATCGCACCATACGTAGTAAATCATCGACGGTTTCTATGTCGTCACGCTTCCAATAAACTGTCTCACCGGTCTCACAATCGAACGCGCCGATGCGCAGTTCAGCTGGGTTCTCTTGAAAACGAGCGAAGTCGAAGTACAGAGGCCCTCCGGGTAATGATGCCGCCCCGTACAAATATTCAGCGGCGAAATATCCTTCGCCTTTGAGCCAGTGGCGCACGCCGATCACATCGTCCATGTCGACAAAGTCGACAAAACTGCGTTTTGTGCGGTCTCTGTCGCGTAAAAGGTAGTTGACAGCATTGCTCGAACCGGCAGAGATACCACATACATAGTCAAAATAAAGCTCGCATTCAAGCATGGCATTGGTTACGCCCGCCGAGTGCGCGACGCGCATTCCGCCGCCTTCAAAAAGTAACGCCGTATCGAAAATATTATTTTTCAAAAGCACCTCATTTCTAAAGCATGTCAGAAAAACAGCCTGGCCGGAGCGAGCGGATATCCTCTGTATGTGTCGGAAGAGCTTGGTCTCAAGCACATACTAATCCTGCTTACCGGCTCGATCACCGCTTCAATCTAGTATTCGCTGCCTTTATTATAGTATTAATAATAATACCGTGAAGTAATGAGGGAGCCGAATCAATATTCAGCTCCCTCCCATTTATCAATTTCGGGTCTTAGTGTATGCCTTGTTGATCTAATCTCTTTGCTTCAATATCTTCTTGCGCAGTACTAACAGTAACCCGCTGGCAACAAAGAGCAGCAAACTCGGCCACAGATGGGTTCCCGTGTTCTCGCCCGTTTTCGGCAAAGTCTGATCCTGATCTGTCGACTTGGTTGTTTTTGCCCAAACGGCAGTCAATGTATGTTTTCCTGACGGTACTTGATATTTTTTGCCCGGCTGATACTTTGAGCCTTTCCGGTTCCAGTATTGAAATTTATAGCCTTTTTTGACAGGGGCTTCAACGATCGTTATTTTGTTGCCAACCTTTGCCGTGATTTTTTTGGATGTGGTTGTTCCATCCTCCCACTTGCCGCCGGCAGGATCAAATATGACCGTTCCTTCTTCCACATCCGATTTGTCCTTAAACGTAGCTTGAAGCACAACCGACTTATTAGGCATTGTAAAGCTTGTAGAGGCTGCCTTTGAGTCCTTTAAAACCAATTCCGGAGCACCTGTGAGAATGACCCATTGATCGAAGACCTTGCCTTCCGGCACATTGGCGATGAGGTCAACCTTGACACCAGCTTCTGCCTTATTCACCTTTGCACCTTTTACACGCGCTTCGCCGCCTGTGACACTGATCGAGTAAATTTTTGCCGAGATAGCTTCAAATATGGCTTTAACTACTACATTGCTGTCCGGCATCATGAACTTATTTCCGGAGATGCCTAAGGTACCTGGTACAACCTGCCATTCCTTAAATTTCCAACCGGAAGCGGGTGTAACTTTCAGGGTGATTATCGTTCCTTTAGTGCCGGATTTCGGCGTTGAAGAGACTGTGCCGCTACCTTCCGTTTGTACTGATACGCTATAGATGGGTATGCGTACGCCCACTGCCTCAATCTCAATCTCTCCGCTGATACCAGGCATACTTCCGCCACTCGCAGCGGAATTTGGCTTAAAAGCGACTGCCTGCGGATCATCCCCGTTGATACTTGCGGCAAAAATTTTCAATGTGCCGTTTGTGCTGTCGTAGGTGTAATCTTTATTTCTGGTCAGACTGGCTCCGTCGATTCTAACATCAATTTCTTCAGGGAGCAGATAACCGGGATCTGCTGTAAGAGTAGCCTCATAGTCCTTATGATCGCTCGTAAGACGGTGAGTTGCGGGGTTATCGGTTGTTATATCGGTCAGAATATTCGTAATTGTATAAATCTTATGCTGCGGATCAAATCTATAATCTGTATCGTCCCAGTTAAATGGCGCATCCGTTACTGCAGAGCTGTCTGCCATATAATTTCTATAGGCCGAGATTTTTTGATATGTTACGGTGCTGTTGAGTTTGAGTCCGGTCAGTTGGTTGTTGTTACAATACAAGTGAGTTAAAGCTGTCAGACCGCTCACATCAAGCGTGCCGGTTAGTTGATTCCTGCCGCAATCCAACCGCGTCAAAGCCGTCAGACCGCTCACATTAAGTCCGGTCAGTTGATTGTTGTTGCAATACAAGTGAGTTAAAGCTGTCAGACCGCTCACATCCAGTGTACCGGTCAGGCTAAAGTTTTCTAAATAAAGCTCCGTTACCCGGTGTGGTGAAACACCGTAATCCCAATAGACCTTGTTATTCCAATCGTTAGGCTTGGAAGAACCATTCGCCGGTGCCTTTGCCCAGTCCAGCTCCGGATGCGCATCTATGATGCTGTTAATCACCGCAATGTCGCCCGTGTGATAAGTGTTTGGCGCATCGGCAAACACCATCGTCGGCAAAAGCGCAAGGCATATGCAAAGCGTAAGCAGTGTTGCAAATATTCTTCTTTTCATTTTTCCTCCTAGTACTGTTTTGATAAACTTCTTAGAGCACCATTTTAATGATTTCTGCAAATCCTAATTTTGCTACCATCCCATTATTAGATGCTTATGACATTGGTGCCGTAGCTCCTTACGTAAATGGCGTACACGAGTTGCCGACACCTTGACTCGATTGTAGTGAATGGATATTTTATGGGCAATACTCTCGTCGTATTCGGTTGTTTTTCGTCGTATTCGGTCAGGAAACCTAATAAAAAAGCGAGCGCAAATTGTTCTTGTACTCGCTTTGCTTTATTTCCCAAGTATGGGAGATCCCGTTTATGGCATGATCGGGAAACAAAGGGCAGGGCTAATGTATGAGGCTAATCTTCGCTTGTATCGGTACCCTTTTTATACTCTTCCGCCAGGCGGTTCATTTCCCGGATTTCTCTTTTCCAGAGGACATACATGATCAGCCATATCAGCGCATAGACCAGGATTATCATGAACGCCATTATCAGTATGGGTATGATGTCGAAGGAAAACCAATGCAGCAGCAGTCCTACTGCTATGTATGCAACGAGTATCAGCGCGCAGTGGGCCATTGAGGCTTGCAGCAGACTCCATTTCTCGATGTCGAAAAAACACATCCCGCCGAAAGCTATCATGCTGAATATTGCACCAAGCAGAGTCTGAACAATTACGGCTCCGGCAAGCCCAAGCTTTTCCGTAAGTTCAGGCATACAGACGAGATATTGGCCGCGGGCGAAGTAATTTACCAGCATAGTAATTGCATGCGCGACAGGAGCGCCAATAGCGAGTCCGATAAGAGATCTGGCAATCAAACGTTTTTTTATTGCTTTGCCCTCCTCAGTCTGGTTCTGAAGTCTGCTTCCGATACCCTAATTCGATTGTAAAAGCTAGATATTCAGTGCACAATACTCTCGTCGTATTCGGTCGTTTCTCGTCGTATTCGGTCACGTATCGGAACGAGGGTCACGCCAAAGACCTGTTTTACACGTATATTTACAGAAATGTTGAAAACCGGAATCATTAACTATCTGCGTCGCTTCGGCTGCACACAAATTGCACACAAACGATAAATATGCATTAATTTCTGCATAATGTATAAACGATAAAAGCCCTGAAACGCCGTTGTTTCAAGGCTTTTACGGTGGTGGGAGCGACCGGGCTCGATATCTTAGTATCAAACACTTGTAATACCTGATAATACGCTATTTCTAGTTTTAACCTGTGATACTATTGGCTGTTTTATGCCGGTTATTCTAATTATCAGTATCAAAATAGTATCAATATTTGTTGCTGTAAGTATCAGCTGTTTGCCTAAAAAATGAGCATGAATAATCCTTACTCGATTTGTCTAACGACTAGCAAAGTATGAGTATCTGCTGGATGTTCTCTCACGTTCATGTTAGGGAGTCTCTGTTGCGTTGAACAGGTGTCTTCGGGTGTCTGGGGACTTTTTTGTGCCTTTTATGCTTTTAATTAGTTTATGATAGTTAAAAAAGCATTGGGAGGCATCGAAATGGACTATAAAGGAAAGGGGCAGCTCGAGCAAGAAATCATCGAACTCGATCAAGACTGGGAGCAGTACCTACAAGGTATAGAAGCTAAGGGCTTAGGATTGACATTGGAACAATACAAAGTGTATGAGAGCTTAACCGGCGAAGAGTCAGAGAAGTATCTACTTGAGAATTCGACAAAGTTATAGCTACAAATTGCTTTTCGTCAGTTTATCCAGATTTGAGAGCAGAGGATGCCAGCCACTCGTTATTTGAGAGAAAAGGAGTGAAAAGTGGTGAAGAAAGAGGTTTTGATTGAATATATTGAAATGCTAAAGGATGCTTGCGAAGCGAAAGATGATGCCTCAACGCTGACCGAATTTGATTTTGGTCGCAAAATGGGGCACATATCTGCACTCGTAAAACTGAAGGATGTTCTGGATGCTAACGACATTGATCCTGCTATGGTTGGATTGAATTTCGATATTGAGAAGAAATATCTACCGGAAAATCTGTAAATGCTTTTTAAGACAAAATTCGAGGAAAGCTGTCCTAATAGTAAAGGGTGAGACGCACACCCTCCCAGTCCAACCATGATATGTATTCTTTTGCGCCTGAACAATAAACCTTTGCCTTTTGTTTGTCGCTCAGCTGTTCTGACTGGTCATCAATTCTTTCATAATGATCACCTTAACGGCCTGAGTTACTTTTTTTGCATACTTCCAGGTTGTATTTTGTGAAGTTCGTTTTTGTTTATTTATGTAATATAGCTCATATATATGCAGAAGTTAGTGCATTAAAAAAGCGGCCTTTTGACCGCTCTTCGGGTTAAATTGCTTCATCTTAAGCTTGTCTCAAAATAAGCTCTCCCGCTCTTAGCTTCTCAACTAAAATGGTTTCGCCCATTTCAAGCAATTTCTCTTCAAAAATAGCCTCGTTGTTATCGTCAAGCCCAATAATGATAATATCCGAGAAGAATAGCTCCGAAATAAGCCGGTGTATTTTTTCCATGTTATCAGGGTTTACTAGCCAATCCTCTGAAATATACATTTAATCCACTCTCGATCTAAAAATATGAATTCCTTGAGTTAATAAAAAGTGTTCCCACTAAGATCCCATCCGTAGATTTCTGGAAGCATATCTTTACCGGCTTTTTCACAAGCTTCTACATGCTGTTCCAGTGTTTCATAGGACTCTGAAAGGGGAATCATTTCCATAGGTAAGATTTGGCCGGTTACGGCCTTGTACCTATTCTTCAATTCTTGGAATTTTTTTGACTCAACATTAATCATCTATATCAGTCTCTTTATAATCTTTGCAAGTTCGGTCAATCGCTTTAACGCTTCTTCAAATTGTCATTGTGGCTGTTGATCTTATTTCTATTGTACTCATCAACATTCATGTCGGCAATGATAACGGTCTATGTGGTAGTCCTGATTTCAAGTGAAAGCAAAAGCACGGCATTGATGTAAACGGGCCTTGAAAACGCTTTATGCAAAGTTAACTAGGCGAAAATCGAATAACGTAATAGATTTGTAATATTTAAAAGGTGTAAATTAACTAAAAGTGGTGTAAAATATTAACTAGCATAGGTTAAGCGGAGCAGAAGAACTATGCAAAAACGCAGTTTTGAAAGGGAGGTTCATATATGGCTACGCAGTATGGTAAGATTTTGCGAAAAATACGCATAGACCAGGATGAGTTATTAAAAGACATGGCGAACAAGCTGGAAGTTAGTTCAGCCTTCTTATCATCGATTGAAAACGGGAGGAAAGCTCCGCCTGCTAACTTTACGGCTAGAATAAAAGAATTGTATTCTCTAACCTCGGAAATTTATTACGATCTTATACGGGCAGAACGAGAATATGACTTTCACCAGAAACAAATAATAGATTTGTCGACATACGATATGGAAGGCAGAGAGGCAATAGTTTCAATGGCTAGGCATTTTGACAGTTTAGATGCTGATCAAATTGAGGAAATTAGAAAAATTATATCCAGGAGTGAGGGGAAATAAATGACAGAGATTCAGTATTTGGTGGCACCTCTTTCCCGAAATAACATTCGACGAATGGCAATGTATGTGCGCAAACAAATGGGATGTATAGACACAGTGTATTTTCCTGTAATGCGTTTCCTTGAACACGTAATGCCTATATGGCGAGAAGGTTTTGAATGGGAAGTAGTTGAATCTCATATTTTAGGTACAAAGCATGCAATTACTATTCCAAAGGCAAATAAAATACTCATTCGCGAAGATGTTTATGATGGTGCAGAAAGTGGGATAGGCAGAGATCGTGCAACGATTCTTCATGAATGCTTTCATTTGCTCTGGCATGCAGACCAAATGGTGGTTATGGCGCGAAGCTTTGATATGAAAACGATCAAACCGTATAGGTCTTCAGAATGGCAAGCGAAGGCTTTTGCCGGTGAGGTGTTAGTGCCATACCATCTTTGCAAAGACATGACAGCTTCTCAAATTGAGGTGGAGTGTGGCGTTTCAATGGATGCTGCATTATATCAAATGGGAACGTGGAAGGGGTGAGGCCTATGTTGGTAGAATAGAAAAAACACCAAACAAATATGACTTGCTCGGTGTTTCTCCTTGAGTTGATTGTCAACTACATTTTATAATCCAATTTAAGTGTACCAGTTGGCATCCTTGAGATCAAGCAGTTTTTTGCAAGTCGGAAAGGAGGTCCAATATGTATTATGATAAGAATACAGGCCGGTGGTACATCTTACGTGCTTCGAAAAAGGATCGACAAGGAAACGTGATATATGCCAGAGATTACGGCAAAAAAGCTTTTAAAATCTATGTAAGCAGATAGCGATAGTACTTCAACATGTGGCGGAGGATATTACCTCCGCCCTTTCCATTGGTATATCTTCGCCTAGGGGCAATAATATCTTTGTGACTTGACAAGCCTTAAAACAGACTTTATTTTTTAAGTATTCGCATCGGTACAATAGTATCGAGGAGTTAAAAATGATCCTGACTGAAGATGTCGACATATAGTATTTTTGTCGAATAATGTCTATTAGCAGCAACTGAGATAGGGCAATGTATTTAGTAACCAGATTGTTGCCTGAGATTTAAGAAAAAAGTTTGACGCATTTTATAGAGGCATGGTATTATTAATTTGACAGTACCCCACACGCCTCTAAACTATGCGGACCAGGTGGGGTCTTTTTTATGAATAATGACAATATGAAACCAGCACTAAATTACTCAGAGCAGTTAGAGACGCTCCGAAAGCGTGGTCTTATCATCAATAATGATGCCCAAGCTATTAACATTCTTCGTTTTACAAATTACTATCGACTAAGCGCATATAGTCTTGGGCTTCGCAAGGATGACGTTTTCTTTCCGGGCTCTACTATAGAGCAAATATATGATATTTATTGTTTTGATGAGAAACTCAGACATTTATTTTTTGAAGTAATTGAGCCAATTGAGATAAGATTAAGAGCTGAAATTTCTTATCATCTATCCACTAACTACGGTAACATTGCACACTTGAATCCTGAGCTGGTAACTGATAAGAAAAAGCATTTGGCCTTTCTTTCCTTATATTACAGTGGTCTAAATGCGTCTAGCGCAACTCCTTGTGTAAAGCACAATATTGAAAAATATGGAGAATTGCCAATCTGGGCTGCAGTAGAAACACTTACATTCGGAGCATTATCAAAATTTTATGGTAATTTAAAGACAGGAATACAAAAACCTATTGCACGTACCTTTAATTCAGATGTTCGTCGCTTTCCTGGTTGGCTAGAAAGTTTGTGTGAGTTACGCAATAGATGTGCTCATTCAAATAGATTGTATAACATATCTTTAACAAAGAACGTGAAGCTATACCCTAATGTATTTCTCATCGATGACAAAGAACATATTCAAAACAGGATATTCCCTCGTCTAGTAGTTATTAAACGAATCTATAATGGTACTGGGAAGTGGTCATACTTTTTTAATGAACTGAAAAAGCTCATAAATGAAAATGCTGAATCCATTAACCTACATCATCTTGGTATGCCAGAAGACTGGCTAGACCTTATAGATAATGCTTAATAAAGCCATCTACCTTTCTTTGGTAATGTAATATGTCGACATGTAGTTCTCCACCAAGTGAGATTGCAGGAAACCAAAGGATTTACCCTAAAGAATAAGAACGGTTATGCTATTTTATTAAATACAGACTTAAATCGTTGAGAAATAGCCACACGCTGCAATTCATGAGCTGTGTCAAATCATATTAGGGCACTTTGATGATAGGAAATACTCTTATCACCTATTGAGAAGGAAATCGAAGCGGATTAGATTTATGGAGGAGTTTTTTGTATGAGAAATGGTTTTGCAACATCTATTACAGATATGTTTAATCAGGCCTTACAGTCTTTGAATCTTACTAATGAAATTTTGAAAACAGAAAGATCAAAAAAGAACGACTATCTTTATTACAGGATATTAGGAAGAACAGTTGCAAAGATACACTACCTAAAAACTACAACTAGGCTAGAAGTGCCAAAAAACAATTTGCCTGAGTTTAAGCATCCTCTAGTCGGGGAAAATAAAGTAGATTATTTATTTGTTCACAATTTTCCACAAGACGAATTGCATAAAATTATTTCAGATATAGTAGTCCAGAGCACAAACACTTTGGGCCCCGACCCAATTGGTTGTTGCTCAAAATATGTGCAATGTTCAGACGCTAAAAAGTGTCTGTGTGAAGATATTGAAATCAAACTTTCCTGCTATTACCGCAAAAATCTAGAAGCAGGAAAGATTTTTTATGGAGTAAATAAAAACATATGAAATATCTTGCGCTGGACTTTGAAACTGCCAATGAACACCAATCTAGCATATGTTCTGTTGGATATGCATTGTTTGATAATGAAAAAATAGTATCAAGTGGCAGCTATTTAGTAAAACCGGAACCTTTTTATTTCAATGAAGTTAATGTTGCAATTAATGGCATTACAAGACTTATGACAGTTAATAGCCCGCCATATTGTGAAATAAGAAACAACTTAATTAATTTAGATTTTGATTATTATGTTTGTCATAACGCAAGTTTTGATATGAATTGTCTAACTAAAATTGCTAAACTTCAAAACTTCAAAGCGGTTGAAGTCCCTGTTTTATGCACAATGATAATGGCATCAAGAGTCCTGAATAGTGGCTTTATTAGCCTTGACCGTCTTTGTAGATTTACCGGAATCGCTCTTAATCACCATAACGCTGAAGCTGATGCTATTGCCTGTGGCCATTTGCTAAATTATATGCTTACAAATTCAGGCTATGAACTTTCTGATTTTTTAGAGGAGTTTTGCATTATACCTGGTGCTATATCTGACAATACATTTACAGACTTATGCTATGAAAAGTCAAGAAAGTCATACAATTATCAATACGCACCAAGTGTTAAAGATATGAATTTAGATATTTGTGAGCCACTTAATAGCGCTTTAGCTGGTCTGCAATTTGCATATACAGGCGACATGGAAATAATGACAAGAGCGGAAGCAATGATTGAGGTTCATCGCAGAGGCGGTATTAATAAAAACAGCGTAACACTAAAAACAAATTATCTGGTTGTTGCCAATACTGCCTTCGAAGAAGCAGAAGAGGGTATTTTTTCATCAAAATTTAAAAAAGCAATAGATTTAAAAGAGTCAGGTAAATCTAACATAGCTATAATTACTGAAAACGATTTTATTAATATTTTAGGCTGCAAGTAACTAACCATACCCCAAAACAACGGAATTAAAACGGACCCAAAACCTACCAATATAGCGTGACCTAATAATACTGGTTCATACTCTTTTTTAGGCTTTCGGGCGGTTTTCCTTATCTATGGCATTTGCTATCTCAAGAAATAACAAAGGTTATTCCGGGGTGAACTTCCGGGGAATAAAGGCGGTTATTCCTCCGGTATTTTCTTCAGTGATAAGCTCATCTGCTCTACTTACGCACGCGCGTGAAGGCCGAGTATTTTCCGAGTATTTTCTCCCGGTTTTATGCGTCATGACATTGTCATTACACGGGTTGCCCAACTACAAGATACGCATTTGTCATGACATTGTCATTACACAATGCATAGCTGCATATTTTATGATAAATACAGCTATTCTTTAAGGGTGTGCCCTTATACCCCGGCGGTAAAATTTGATAAATCTACTGCAATTTAGCTGATAATTTGGCCTAAATAGAGGCTATTTGAGCTCATTTTGGAACATAAACAACTGATAAATAGCCCTATCTTGCTTGCCTCTTTACAATGGCAGTAAGAGAAAGCAGCCCTCACAAAGAAGCCTGTAACATAGTATGGCTATACCTGAAGGCTAGGGGACTGTTATGTTGCCGGTTCATGGTGCTTTGCGAGGGCAGGGGGAGCCGGCTGTTATTCTGGTTTTATAATATTGTGCAATTATCGTAGCTTATAAAAAAAACATTTACCGCCTGTCCAGAATTGAATTTCAAGTGATTTATTTGAGGTTTCGATCTCGTCAGGACAAGAAAAGAGGTAACCGACAAAATCCGTTTTGAGGGGATCAATGCCGTATATGCGTACCAAATCTGTATAATTAGCGCTATCCCTCAACACTATATGTGTACCTGTATAAGTATATCCATCACCGTAAGTCAATACTGCGTAATAGGTTTCCTCGCAACTAATACGGTATTTAGTTAAGTTTTTGACATCCGCATCAACGAAGACATAAACTTCTCCATTGACAGCAGGGAAATACGTATAATAGCTAGACGTATCTGGTGGATAAACTTCTTTTTTTATTTTCACAGAATTAATTTTAATTTCAACCTCTGCTGACTTTATGGTGTCACCGTTCTTTATTCTTACTATTTGTGGTTCCGTTGGTGCTGGCGTTGGACTTGGAGTCGGTGCTGGTGTTGGCGTTGGTGTAGGCGGATTTGTAGGAGCGACAGTAGGTGCTTCTGTAGGCTCTTCTGTAACCTTCTCAGTTTCGAGATCCGTTTGTTTCTCTGCGGTTGTTTTCTCCACAGTTAACTCTAGTTTCGTAGGTTCTTCTTTTTTGCTACATGCAAAAGATACTAGAACAAGTGCTAAGGCTAATAGGACTAACAATGTTCTCTTCATGTTTTTCTCCTTAGATATTCCATTCTTTCATTAAATTAGATGCTTCTGCTTTTTTCGAAAGGGAAGCGGCTTTTTGTTATCTATTAATTACTAATTAAATAACACCGACACCGCATGAGCAGCCTCTTCTCTGGTATATTTTTCGAGAAGCAACTGGTCATATAAGTCCTCTTTAGAAAAAGACGTAATGTTTAAATAAACTTTTGCGTGTCTTAGCGCTTGATCCTTCCAGTTAACCTCAATATTATCAACAACATATCTAGCAGCTTCCTTGCTGCATCCTTGAAATAACAGTTGATCATACAGTCCTTCTTTGGATAAGGGTATAGTGCTTAAAAAATCCTCAGCTATTCGTAAAGCATTTTGGCGTTCTGTTGATACATCTTCGGTCTTAGTTTCAGTTGGTGTCGAGGCTGTTTCAACTGCAGAAGGGTTTGCTAAGCTCAACAGATGGCCAACTATTTTTTCGTACAGCTCATACACTTCGTCAGCGCTAAAATGTGAAGACTTTAGCTTATCAAGCAACTCTTCCGCTACACTCAGATAATTATCTCTATGGATCTTAGCACCATCCACCACAATCGCTGCCATTTCTTTAGATATGTCTGAGAAAAGAACGTCCGTATGTGCAATGGCTTGAATAGCAATAATATCACCCCTTTCAATCCATGTCTCAACTAGTCTGATTAATTCATCTTTAGCGGGTACTCCAGCTTCTAAAAGGGGCTTTACAAAATCAATTGACTCAGAAATCCATTTGTAATACTCACCCTTAATCCTATCTCCTTCATCCAAAATATCTTCTAATCTCTCACTTTCTTTTTTCATCTCTTCAATGAAAGCGTCATATTCATTTAACAGGTTGTTCGATTCTTGGATAGGTTCTTCTGACGCTTGTGTGGTTTGGGGTGCCACTATAGTAGTTGTCATTTCAACTGCAGTAGTTTGTTCAGTAGTCGTCTGTTCCGATGCTGTCTTTTCATTTTTCTCTGCACAACCTATTAGAATCAAAAGGCACAATATCAGTGCGATTGATAAGCTAAAAACTATCTTCATGCTTTTCTTTTTTAAACTTCCGGCCATATCTGATCTGTTTTATAATTTAGCATCATTATAGAGCTATAGTCTGTAACTCAGACATTCAAAAAATTCCTCCATCATCCGATCCACTTCAATTTCTTTCTTGACGACTGTTAAATACCGCCGATCACCAAGGTGCCCTAATATGAAGTGACATAATTGATTATTGCCGTGTGGACTTGTTTTTCAGTGGTTATATCTGCATTTAGTAAAATCACATAACCATTCTTGCTTTTTGTGCAAATCCCCCACATCCCTGTAATTTCACTTGGCGAAGAACTACATTGTACTTAGTAATTATTCTATCAATGTTTATAATATAAATCTCCACCTTTCTGGTGGCAACAGATTACTAAATAAACTGCTCGATCTCAGTTGCTGCAGATAGACATTGCTCGATAAATAGCACTACATATCGACATCATTTTGCGTATTACGGGCATGACTTATTAGTAATCTGGACCGTGAATGACGGTAGAATGAAACTCCTATTGGTTAAACAAGAACGGATGACTTGATCATCCGGAACTGATAACATAAATGAAACTACAGCATACAAAAGGTCCAAAAGTAACCAGGCGAATAAATGGCAGGAGACCCAACATGAGTTCAAACATCCGACAAAACAAGGGCAATAATATATATGCAGATCTCTCTGATTACACGGTTATCGATGTAGAAACAACAGGCTTCATACCTGATTATTGTGACATTATCGAGTATGGCGCATTACGCGTCCGCGAGGGTCAAGTAGTCGCTGAGTTTCAACAACTGTGTAATCCAGGATATGAGATTGATAGTTTTATTACTGCCAAAACCGGCATAACTTCAGAAATGCTTAAAGGCATGCCTTCACCTGAAACCGTAATTGATCAATTTTTGACTTTTCTTGGAAACGATGTTTTGGTAGGACACAATACTAACTTTGATATTAATTTTCTTTATGATGTGTCTGACGGCAGACTACCTAATGACTTTATTGACACGATGCGTTATGCAAGGCATTATTTGCGCAATTTAGAACGACATAGACTAATCGATCTAGTAAATCATTTTGGCTTCGATAGTTCAAATATGCATCGATCAATCCCCGATTGTTACTTAACAAAGCAGGTATATGAATCGCTCTTGCCGTTTTTACGTGAGTTTGGACCATATAAGAAGACATATCGTAGTGAAAAAACTGATTTTTCACTACTTGAAGCAGAAGGCGAAACAGATCCTGGCCATCCCTTATTTGGGAAAGTCTGCGTTTTTACTGGAACACTCGAAAAAATGATCAGACGTGAAGCTGCGCAGCTTGTTGTTAACTGTGGTGGCACCTGCGAAAACTCTGTAACTAAGCGTACGAACTTTTTGATACTTGGCAATAACGATTATTGCAAGTCAATCAAAGATGGAAAATCAAACAAGCACAAAAAAGCCGAGAGTTTATCTCTAGCTGGTCAAGATATTGAAATCATACCCGAATCCGTATTTTACGATCTGGTCGAAGATAACTAGGTGCCCCGTAAACGTCGCAAATACTGCAGTTATGGAACAATTTGATCCGTCACCTTATACCAACATTATATCAGGGGAATAATAACAAAACCGCCCTTAGGCGGTTAGTAAGGTGACTGCGCACTTTATCAAGCAAGATTATATTGTTCTCAAATTTCCTTTCTTTCTTTTTCCAAGCTAAGGATAAAGTATCTATCTAGATCCGTATAAATAAGTTTTAGTGTAGTCTCAACTCGATAATCTGTACCTAACAAGTCATAGTAATCAATTACGATTTCATGTGTTAAAAAATGTATTTCTTCCTGTTCTGTTTCATTGAATTCTATAGAAAATGGGATTTTAGGCTTGAAAACTACTTCATATGATTCATTAGCCGCTAAATGTTTCTGGCAGTCAAAGTTCAGTATTTTTTCTGACATTGTATCCAATATAATATTTATTGCTGGTCCATGGCCAATATTCTTTATAGATAATTTATATGCGTTGTCCAACTCTAGCCATTCTTCACCGTCAATAACTTCAGAATAAAAATTAATAAATGGTCTGACTCTCGACGACATTTTTCTTAATTCTTTTTTGTCAGCATCACTAATCTCAAAAACTAAGTAAGGTCTCACTTCTTTAATTGCAACTTCTTTTCGGTATTCCTTAGCATCACGAATGCTCAATACAACAGCAAGTAGCGTCGCATAGGCTCCACAAATTGCAGCACAGTACATCACCCAGTCTGCAGCAGATATATTATTAAATGGTTTGCATCGAATAACTTTTTCGAAGAACTTCTCTAAAAGACAGGGCCCAAAAAGTGCAGCAATAAAAATACTCCACTTGTATGCCTTATGTGTTTTCTTAAGCCAGAGTACAAATTTTTTGAATCGATCAGAAAAACTCTGATCCGATTTTTCTTTATCTGGTGTTGTTTTTGATGATTCTTCGCTCATTTCAATATCCTTCACACCTCAGTATCTACATTATAGTAGAAAGGAGAAAGGCAAACCGCCTTTTGGTGGTTGGATCGTGTGAGGCAAAAATTATTGTGCAAATTAAATATCATAGAGGCTCAGTTGGTCCTCAGTGAGCCTATCTATGTATGGTACATGCTCGTGCACATGTTCAACAAAATATCTTTCTGAACCAACAATTGATAACCCTCTATCATCTAAAATGGTTTCAATCCTTAAATCTACAATTAATTTGTCATTCGCCCCAAAATGATGCTCCCCGTTGTGTACTTCCTCAATAAATCGTTCATCTTCCATGGTGGCATCAATCTGTTTTATTAGGTACAAACCCCACTGTGACCGACCAGCTAGATCTGGCTTTCTAATATCTACTTCAATATTACTGATCTTTTGTACGTTCACCCTATCGATGAGAGGTTCTAATGAGGTAGGCAGCGACAGTATTTTGAAATCTTTTGCGTCTACAATTTCTTCGACATCTTTTGTTTTAATCCTAAAATCTTCCCTAGTCCCATCTGTCTCTAAGCGATTAAACATATTAGCTACTGTTGAATTACAATCTGGCGTTGCATAGATATTATAAATACTTTGATTAACTGTTAACTCAACATCATCATTATTATGAATCACCACAGAATTAGTTGCTTCTTTTTTTTCAATCTTACTTGGTTTTTTGCCTCCTAGATGCTTTGTTATCCTAATAATAATAGGGACAGCAGCCATTACCAAAGCTAAAACACCTGCAATATTACCAGCTGCATCTGAACTTAATACGTCAAAAACTGCCTTAAAAGCAATCTCAAAACTACCAGGCTGAAAGGCATCAACCTTTAATTCAACATTCGTGCGTGGCGATATTTCCCGTTTTGAGTATTCGACAAGATTAACAACATCCTTTATGGTTTCTGCCAGCAAATTTGCATCAATGAGTGCATCACCGCCCAAATTGACAATTAATGACTCATCAATATCTTCTATTAACTTTATTTGCTGAGCATACATTTCTTTGACCTAATTTTTTTACAAGTTCACCTAATAAAAACTATTATACTCAAAACTAGATATTTATTGGCATCTAGTTTTCCCTAAAAACAAAAAAGTCCCCCCGGAGCCGGAGACATCTATTGTGAGACATGAAAACATATGCTTTTATATACTTGCATTTGATATCAGGGCTACCACATAGGCCGTTATCATTGCCGGCATGAATGTTGATGAGTACAATAAATCTATATGAAAAATACTAAAAAAATAGAAAGCATTGATGATGTGGGTTTACTGTTGCCCCATCTTATCAGCTTTTACCTAACTATGATTTCAAAGCAATGACAGAGCATTGTCGTTTAAAGTGTGTAGCAAAAGCAGATCTCACTGATGCTGAGCGCGATCAGTTCATTTTGTATTGTAGTTAAGATACTTTTAGTTAGAACATCTCAAATCTATTGTTAGATAAAGATAGAGGCGGTTGATTTAATTGGTTAACGTGAAAAATAAAAGATTTAGGGAGCTTAATCGTCGGTATAAAGCGGTTACGGGTGAAATCTTGCCTATGGAAATGATTCCCCTTTCAGAGTTATATGAAACACTGGAACAGCATGTAGAAGCTTGTGAAAAAGCCGGTAAAGATATGCTACCAGGGATCTACGGATGGGATCTTAGTGGAAACACTTTTTATTAACTCAAGGAATTCATATTTTTAGATCGAGGGTGGAATAAATGTATATTCCAAAGGATTGGCTAGTAAATCCTGATCGATATATCAATCAATAGAACATAAAAGCGCTTGCGGAAAGAATCAATAAAGGGCCAAACCGGACAAGACAGTACTTACAGATGGGCCTTGAACAGTATGGGGAAATCTTAATCAATAGGATAAAAGCAAGTGCCTAAATAGCGGTAACTTGCTGCAACAAATATTGATACTATTTTGATACTGATAATTAGAATAACCGGCATAAAACAGCCAATAGTATCACAGACTAAAACTAGAAACGGCGTATTATCAGGTATTACAAGTATTTGATACTAGGATATCGAGCCTGCTCCGCACCCACCCTCTGTCCTTATCATATTGATATTGCTTAGGGCCATCTGCTTTTACTACGGTGCCATAATTATCTTTGTCGGTTAAAACACAATATTCAAACATCACTTATTTACCTGTATCTTTTACTTGATTTTAGTTTACCATTTTCTGGCTTTGCGTTGCAGTTTGTTATGTCGCAATGTTGCGTCATATTGTCACACTACAAGCTTCTGGTTCCCTGTACGCTTGTCTGATGTCTTCATCAGTGCTTAATCTGGCCATTATTTAATTTCCCTTGCGAATGAGTTTATAAATGTTGCGAATTTGGTATTCAGGTCTGATTGGCTCTTCACGTCTGAATTACTTAAGTGACTGGCAGCCTCTTTTAAGAGTTCAGGGGTTATTATATAACCTTGAGATTCAAATAGCCGGATATACCTTGATTCAATGCCTACTATTTCCCCATTCTTCAGTGCCATCTTAAATAACAGTTCATTATCATTCTTGTTAACGCCCTTGTGCTCTTTAGGCCTGGGTAACTTCCCCCCCTGCACCCCCC
>JGI24710J26742_10000800_pt1 | contig 29478 bp, 19 predicted proteins | sample BioPla2DNA2_FD_26742 | JGI IMG/M metagenome (IMG submission 26742)
TGATTTGTAAATCTTAATCGGACTAAAGTCCGCTTTCGATAATACAAATCATAGCAAACCGTTCTCCTAAATGTGCATGATTGGAACATATACACCCCCTCTTACATTTCTGCTACAGCACCTTGTTAATTAGGAATAATTCCTTCCTTTAGTTTTTTGTTTAATAAACATTTCCATCTCTTCTACGGTGCGAAAATCATCCATATGCTTTCGCACTTCTTTTATGGTTTCATCATCAAGACCATCAAGGCATTGCTCAAATGCCGCATTTCTCATAGTGTAGGAATCTGAGAGACCAGTATATACAAGCCCAGAACTGTATTGACTTCCCATATCAATACGTCCATTTATATTCATCATATTATAAGCCCCTTTCATTTAACTATGTGATCTAGGCAATTGCGAAACTCACAAAAACCTTTGTTTCTTGTGCAGGTTTAACAAGGACCACAAGCAAGTACTCTGAGACCGTCGGTACTTAGGTGACGTACTTTGGCACCTTAACTATATAATCAGTATTCGTTTTTTTTTAGGTCCTTATTCCATCTATATATGTAATCATATATCCATTTTCTGCTTGTTTAAGCTTTTGTTATAAGCTATAATTGTCATATTCAATATTATAGGCTGGCAGCAGCGGAACTACATAGGAGGTTAAGTAATGAAGAAGGGTTTTATATTAATTGCAATAGGAATAATATTTTTAGCATTAGATATACAAATTCCCATGGGGGATGCTTTTCCACCAATGGAGACAATAGATGGTTTAGGGGTAATGCTTCAAGAAAGTATAATTAGCAATATAATAGGAACGAGTCCAAATATAGACATTGTATCTGATATCATAGGTTATGTGCTGCTTTTTTTGGGAGCTTTATTTTTAGTTAAGCGAGATAAGAGCTTTATTATTGGAATGGTACTTATTCCGGTGGCAATCTTTTTATATATTAGCATAATGAGGCTTCCATATAATTTTGTAGGTCGTGAATTATATTTAAAGGAAATGGGCTATCATTTTCTTATGGTAATTATGGAGATTTCTACAGAGCTATTTGTAATTAGAGGTATTGTTAATATACTGCAAAGCATGCAGACTAAATGGAATGTCAATGAGCTTCTATTTGGTTGGATTCTAGCGATGATAAGTAAGGGAATTCTTTCAGGAATTATATTCTTCTATGGCAGAGGCGTTTTGTATTACATTTATTCTTTGATTTTGATAGGTGCTACCTTCTTTTATTTGAATAGATTATATGTGATATCCAAATACAAGCTGGAGGGTCTTTATGAGAAAAAGTGAATTTAGAGAGTTTATTGAATCTAAGATAGTCATTCTTGATGGAGCAACTGGAAGTAATCTTCAAAAGAGAGGAATGCCGGTAGGTGTTTGTCCTGAGCAATGGATGACAAGTAATGAAGACGTTGTTATAAACCTAAAAAAGCAATATTTAGAAGCTGGAACAGATATTTTATATACTCCAACATTCGCAGCTAACAGAATTAAGCTAAGTGAATATGGTCTGGAGGATAATATATCCGATTATAACAGACAGTTAGTAAGGATAAGTAAGAAAGCTCTAGAACTATATAGAGAGCAAAGCAATAATAAACGTAAGATATATATAGCGGCTGATATGACTATGACGGGAAAAATGGTAGCTCCTAATGGAACTATGTCCTTTGAGGAACTAGTAAATATATATAAAGAGCAGATAGAATACATACTTCTTGAAGGGGTAGATCTATTTGTAATAGAAACCATGATGAGCTTACAGGAATGCAGGGCGGCCTTATTGGCGGTTCATGAGTTATGCGATCTTCCTGTGATGGTTTCCTTAACCTATCAGAAGAATAATCGTACACTTTACGGAACAGATCCTTTGACAGCAATAACGGTGTTACAGGCAATGGGGGCAGATGCCGTAGGGGTAAATTGCTCAACTGGTCCAGATAAAATGCATGATATTATCAAACAGATGAAGAAGGTGGCGCATGTCCCAATATTAGCTAAGCCAAATGCCGGAATTCCCTATCTGGAGGATGGGCAAACCATATATCCTATGGGTGCTGAGAAATTCGCAGAGGAGATGACAAAGCTTGTATCTGAAGGAGCAACTATAGTGGGTGGCTGCTGTGGTACTACGCCTGAGCATATAAGGCTATTGTCAGAGGCGGTTAAGGGACAAAACCCATCAAGGATTAAAGCTAGTCATTGTAGAGCTCTTACAACTGAGAGAATTACAAGACCTATCAGTATAGATGGCAATTTTATGGTGGTCGGTGAGCGGATTAATCCCACAGGTAAGAAGGCATTTCAGGCAAGCCTTAGGGAAGGAAATTATACACCTATATCAATTATGGCCAGAGAGCAGGTAGAGCAGGGGGCAGATTTCCTTGATATAAATGTAGGGATGAGTGGAGTTGATGAGAAGGAAGCAATGCTAAGGGCATTGGAGGAGGCTATGCGCACAACCGATGTACCTCTTGTTATAGATACTAGTAATCCCGATGTAATGGAAGCGGCTTTGAGAGTATATCCTGGCCGTGCCTTAATAAATTCAATATCCTTAGAGAAGGAGAAGATTGATAGACTCCTGCCCCTAGCTAAGAAATACGGGGCCATGTTCATACTTCTTCCTTTGTCAGATACCGGCTTACCAAAGAATTCGGAAGAAAAAATAGAGATAATTAATGAGATAATAAACAGGGCATTAGAAATAGGTCTTACAAAAGAAGATATTATAGTTGATGGACTGGTCACTACTGTAGGGGCCAATTCTAGGGCGGCCATAGAGACTATAGAGACTATTAAATATTGTAAAGATGAGCTGGGTGTAGGAACTATAATCGGCTTGTCTAATATATCATTTGGACTACCCGGGAGGGAATATATAAATAGCAGCTTTTTGGCATTTGCCATACAGGCGGGTCTTACAATGGCTATAGCTAATCCTTCTCAGGACCTACTTATGAATACTGCTTTGGCATCCGATTTGCTACTAGCAAAGGAAGGGGCAGCAGAGAAATATATAGAGAATATAGTAGAGATTAAATCGCAAGAAAAGGATCAGGCCAAGGACAAGGTTAAATCAGAAAATCATGCTGTATATGAAGCTGTACTTAAGGGCAATAAGAAGGAAATTCTGAATCTGGTCAAGCAGGAGCTGGCTGCGGATATATCGCCAAGTCAAATTATCGATACAATGTTGATACCTGCAATAAACGAGGTTGGCAGACTCTTTGACAGCCAAAGATACTTTCTTCCACAACTAATATCAGGAGCTGAGACAATGAAACTTGCTATTGATTATCTTGAGCCCTTACTAGCTGACAAGCAAAATAGCACAAAAAACCAGGGTACTGTTATAATAGCTACAGTTTCGGGAGATATTCATGATATAGGAAAGAACTTAGTGGCTTTAATGCTTAAAAATTATGGATATCGTGTTATTGATCTTGGAAAGGATGTAGCAACAGAGACTATAATTAAAAAAGCCAAGGCTGAATCTGCTGATATAATTGCCCTGTCTGCTTTGATGACCACGACTATGGTAGAAATGAAGAAGGTCATAGAGATGGTTAAGGAAGCTGGACTTCCTACTAAGGTCATAATAGGTGGTGCTGTTATAACCGAGCATTATGCAAAAGAAATTGAAGCAGATGGGTATGCACCTGATGCAGGGGCCGCTGTGGAAGTGGTAAGAAAGCTTATAGATAGTGAAGTTAGACAGTAATGAAAGAAGAACATTGAGATATAATAGATGATGTTTGGGGTAAGTAATTTGCGAGAGGAGTTTTACTATGACTTTAGACCAAATAAAAAATCTTCATCTTGATCTTATTATTCCCGTATATCATCCGGATAATAAGCTAAATCAGCTACTTATGAGAATTGAAAAGCAGACCATCAGGCCTAAGAAAATAATAATTCTTCAGACTGTCACTGATATTAATAGAAAAGAAGAGTTCAGAATACCAGATAATTATGATATCGATATACAGGTATCTTATATTGATAAAGCCAATTATGATCATGGTGGTACTCGTAGATATGGGGCTGGTTTATCAAATGCTGATATACTTATGTATATGACACAGGATGCTGTACCCAAGGATGAATTTCTGATAGAGAACCTCATTAAGCCCTATCAGGATCCGCAGGTATCGGCCAGCTATGCCAGGCAATTAGCTAATTCCAAGGCTGATATCATAGAGCACTATACTAGGAATTTTAATTATCCGAATGAAAGTAGGGTGAAATCTGTTAAAGATATTGAGGCTCTTGGTATTAAAACGTATTTCTGCTCAAATGTATGTGCCACTTATAGAAGAGATATATATGAGAAGCTTGGAGGATTTGTTGAAAAAACAATATTTAACGAGGATATGATTATGGCCCATGCCATGATTCATGCCGGCTATAAGATTGCATACCAGGCCGATGCAAAAGTAATACATTCTCATGTATACTCATATTTGCAGCAGTTTTCTAGAAATTTTGATTTAGGAGTATCCCATAGACAATATGCCAAGGTATTTCTGGGCGTAAAGTCTGAAGCTGAAGGAATTCGCCTTGTCAAATGTACACTGCAATATTTAGTCGACCATAAGGAGTATCTTTTGATACCAGATTTAATCTTAAGCTCTGGATTTAAATATCTTGGGTATAAATTAGGAGTAAACTATAATAAGCTTCCTAAGGACTTTGTTATACGTTGTTCTATGAATAAAGGTTATTGGAAGCATGGAGTTAGCTAAAGATTGGTAATAGGAGAATGTAGTATGGATAAGGTATCTATCGTTATGACAACCTATAATGGTGAGAAATACTTAGAGGAACAGCTTGATTCTATATTAAAATCAACCTATAAGGATTTTGATCTATATATAGTTGATGACGGTTCAAAGGATAAAACCATGGAGATACTGGAACGTTATAAGGAAATGCATCCCCATAAGATAAATATAAGCCAGAATGAAACTAATCTGGGGGTAACCTTGAATTTTCTAAATGCTATAAATAAAACAACATCTGAGTATATTATGCTATGTGACCAGGATGATGTATGGAAGATGGATAAGATAGCTAGAACCCTAAAAAGGGTAAAGCAGATGGAGTTACAATTTGGAAAGGAACTTCCTATTGCAGTATTTACAGATGCATTCGTAGTGGATGATAAATTAAATATGCTTCATGAATCCTTTTTTCGTTCAGGTAGACTAAATCCAGGGCTTATTGACCTTCCCCATTTATTAATGGAGAATAAGCTAATAGGTTGTACCATTATGATAAACCAGTCAATACGGCGAGTTTTACAAAGTGCTCCACTACCAAAAAGGGCTAGGTTTCATGACGGCTGGTTGGGACTAATTGCTGCATCAACTGGTAAGATAGGATATATAAAGGAACCGACCCTATACTATAGGCAGCACAGCTCTAACCTAGTTGGAAATCAAGGATTTATCTCATATGTCATTAGTAGAATTACTAATATTAAGAAGCAGAAGAGAGNTTTATCAGAGCTTTATATACAGGCTGATGAGTTTGTTAGTCTATATCATAATTTATTAGGTAGTAAGGAGTTTGAAATAATAAAAAGATTTTCAAAGCTTTATCATATGAACTTTCTTAAAAGAAGGATTATGTTTATAAGATATAGATATCTTAAGTCTGGAATTATTAGAAATATCGGATTAATGTTTATAGCCTAAAGGTGTATTAATATTCAAGAAGCAGGGATATTATCAAAGTATTTATGAATAAAAATACCCTGTCTGTACTTGACAAACAAGTGTGTTGCTGATACAATATCATTCAACTAAAATAAAAACTAGATTTATTTTATACAGCAGCACTAGCCCCAATCCAGTTCTACTGTGGTGGCGGGGCTTTTCTTATAAGTAATACAATGTAACCGCAGTATATAAATACATATTGAAAGGAGAATGCTATGAAACGAATGGTATTGTCAATACTGGTGGAGAATACATCCGGTGTATTAAGCCGAGTCGCTGGTTTGTTCAGTAGAAGAGGTTATAATATAGACAGTCTAACTGTTGGAGAGACTCAGAATCCTGCTATATCTAGAATGACCGTTATGGTTCATGGTGATGACCAAATTCTTGAACAAATAAGAAAACAGTTACAAAAGCTTGAGGATGTAATCGAGATTATGGAGCTGACAAGTGATGAATCGGTTACAAGAGAATTGATTCTTGTGCAGGTTAGTGCAGACAGCGAGGATCGTCAGGCAATAATAGCTACAGCTGATATATTCAGAGCAAAAATAGTTGATGTAGCCCTTGATTCACTTATGATTGAGCTTACAGGAAATCAGAACAAAATAGATGCATTTATTAAGTTATTAGAACCATTTACCATTAAGGAGTTGGTACGTACGGGTATTACTGGACTTATTAGAGGTTCCGGCGATATAGCAGACTTTATAGATTAAGAAGGATTATGGTGCCAGATATTATTAATAAGCAGCTGGTAGCAATCAAAATAATGGAGGAAGAAAGGTTATGGCAAAGATTTATTATCAAAAGGATTGTAATTTAGCTCTTTTAGATGGAAAGACAGTAGCAGTTATAGGTTATGGCAGCCAAGGTCATGCCCATGCGCTCAATCTAAAGGAATCGGGTATTAATGTAATCATCGGATTATATGAGGGAAGTAAATCATGGGCAAAGGCTGAAGCAGCAGGCTTAAAGGTATATACTGCCGCAGAAGCTGCTAAAAAAGCAGATATAATCATGATTTTAATTAATGATGAGAAACAAGCTAAGCTATATAAGGAATCAATTGAACCTAATCTAGAAGCGGGTAACGCTTTGATGTTCGCCCATGGTTTTTGTATACACTATGGTCAGATTATCCCTCCCAAGGATGTAGACGTTATGATGATTGCACCTAAGGGACCTGGACACACTGTAAGAAGCCAGTATTTGGAAGGTCAGGGTGTTCCTTGCTTAGTAGCTGTTCATCAAAACGCTACTGGTAAGGCTCATGATTTAGCTCTGGCTTATGCATTGGGAATTGGGGGAGCAAGAGCAGGAGTTCTTGAGACTACATTTAAGGAAGAGACAGAAACAGACCTTTTCGGTGAGCAGGCAGTATTATGCGGTGGCGTAACAGAGCTTATGAAGGCAGGATTTGAGGTCTTGGTAGAAGCAGGTTATGATCCAGCAAATGCTTATTTTGAATGTATACATGAGATGAAACTTATAATTGATCTGGTCAATGAAAGTGGTTTTGCAGGAATGAGATACTCTATATCTAATACTGCTGAGTATGGCGACTATGTTACGGGTCCAAAGATTATAACAGAGGATACTAGGAATGCTATGAGAAAGGTGCTTTCCGATATTCAAGATGGTACCTTTGCTAGAAATTGGCTCCTTGAGAATCAGATTGGTTGCCCTAACTTTAATGCAAAGAGAAGAATTGAGGCAGAGCATCCCTTGGAGAAGGTCGGAGCAGAGCTTCGTAACATGATGAGCTGGACAAAGAAGAATAAATTGATAGATAATTAAGATAAAGGTGGTCCTTGCTAATATTACAAGGGCCACTTTTCATTTGCAACCATTGGTTGACAGATTGCAAGGTGACGGTTTGTTGTATTTGGCTAGTTATTTTGATATCATAACTTAGAAATATATGCGTAGAAAGGGTATGGAAAACATGAGATTAGGGGATAAGTTAATTCAATTACGACGAGAGCGGGGCTATTCCCAGGAACAATTGGCAAATATGCTTGATGTATCAAGACAATCTGTTAGTAAGTGGGAGGCCGATCAGTCAATACCAGAGATAAATAAATTAATAATGCTTTCGGATATATTTGGTGTCGCTGTGGACGATTTGATTAGGGATGATATTGAGCTGCTACCCTTGGACAAAAGGCAGGCGATGTCAACTGGAGAACATAATGTAAATCATGCTAATGGTAATTATCCTAATAGAATATATGGATATGGTTTCTATGAATATAAAAGTAAAACNAAGGTATTCGGTATTCCACTTGTTCATGTTAAGACCGGCTATGGTATTCAAGTAGCAAGGGGAATAATAGCTATAGGTAATATCTCTATAGGAGTGGTAAGTATCGGTGGTGTATCAGTTGGCGGAATATGCTTTGGTGGTGTAGGCTTAGGATTGCTAGCAATTGCAGGCCTGGCTCTGGGAGGTATAGCTTTAGGTGGCGCTGCAATAGGTATCTTTGCCTTAGGAGCTATGGCCTTAGGTATGTATTCTGTCGGAGCTATGGCGCTTGCATCTGAGATTGCAGCAGGAGGTCTAGCATATGGACGTACAGCTATCGGCTCAATAGCTAAAGGAGATAATGCTCTAAATCTTGCTGACGTTGTGAGAGAGGGACAGATTAGGAATTTTGTGCTTGAACATCACCCCAAGATATGGAAGCCTCTTCTTAAGTTAATTGAGTTNATGGGTGAAATTTCTAGATTATCCTAAATAATACAATAATAATTAGCTTCATCTNTTACCATATTTATGTTTTTTTGTTAAATTTTCATTAAAAGCTTTTATTATTGANAAAAGTTATGTATAATTAGCTTTGTATAGCTACATTATATGATAACATAAAATAACTATAAGCTAAAATAATATGAATGTAGTGTACAAGTCTAATACTATAATATACAGAAAGTGGTGAATTGTTATTACTAACAAAGAGTTAAAATTATGGGTAGATGAAATGGCAAAAATGTGCCAACCAGATGAGATTTATTGGTGTGATGGTTCTGAAGAAGAGAATAACAGGTTATTAAAGGAAATGGTTGACGCCGGAATGGCTATAGCCTTAAATCAAGAAAAACGTCCAGGATGCTATTTGTTCCGTAGCGATCCATCTGACGTAGCTCGTGTTGAGGACAGAACATTTATTGCTTCTAAAAAGAAAGAGGATGCTGGTCCTACAAATAACTGGGTAGATCCGGATGAGCTTAAGGCAACTATGACTGAGCTATATACTGGTTCTATGAAGGGAAGAACCATGTATGTTATTCCTTTCTCAATGGGTCCTATTGGATCTCCGATTTCTAAAATTGGTGTTGAATTAACCGATAGTCCATATGTAGTTGTTAACATGAGAATTATGACAAGAATCGGTGATGAAGTTCTTAAAGTTTTAGGAGAAGATGGTGAGTTTGTTAAATGCCTCCACTCTGTAGGTGCACCTTTAGAAAAGGGTCAGAAGGATGTATCTTGGCCATGTGCTCCAATTGAGAAGAAATATATAAGTCATTTCCCTGAGGAAAAGCTTATCTGGTCATATGGTTCAGGATATGGCGGAAATGCATTACTTGGTAAGAAGTGCTTTGCTCTTCGAATTGCTTCTGTACAAGCCCATGAGGAGGGTTGGATGGCAGAACATATGCTGATCCTTAAACTTACTGATCCTAATGGAAATGTAAAGTACATTACCGGTGCTTTCCCTAGCGCATGCGGAAAAACAAATTTAGCCATGTTAATTCCTACAATCCCTGGATGGAAGGTAGAGACTATTGGTGATGATATTGCTTGGATGAAGTTTGGTAAGGATGGAAGGCTCTATGCAATTAACCCAGAGGCAGGCTTCTTCGGAGTAGCACCTGGAACATCTATGGATTCTAACCCTAATGCAATGCACAGTGTTGAGAAGAACACCATATTTACTAACGTAGCTCTTACAGATGATGGTGATGTATGGTGGGAAGGCATTGGAACTGATGCGCCCGATCATTTGATTGATTGGCGTGGTAATGACTGGACACCAGATTCTAAGACCCCTGCAGCTCATCCAAATGCTAGATTTACTGCACCTGCAAGCCAATGTCCTGTAATTGCTGATGAATGGGAAGATCCAGCTGGAGTACCAATAAGTGCTATCTTAATTGGAGGTCGTAGACCAAGCACAATACCTTTGGTTAATGAGAGCTTTGATTGGGAGCATGGAGTATTCCTTGGTTCAATCATGGGTTCAGAGATAACTGCTGCTGCTATTTCTGATAGTATCGGTCAAGTACGTCGCGATCCTTTTGCTATGCTTCCATTCTGTGGATATCATATTAGTGATTATCTACAGCATTGGATTAATATTGGTGAGAAAGCCGATAAGGATAAATTGCCTAAGATTTTCTATGTAAACTGGTTCCGTAAGGATGAAGACGGTAGATGGTTATGGCCTGGATTTGGTGATAACAGCCGCGTTCTTAAGTGGATTGTTGAAAGAGTAAGTGGTACCGGTAAGGCTGAAAAGACTGCAATCGGTTACCTACCTACAAAGGATGCAGTTGATACCAGTGGCCTAGATATCAGTGAGGCTGATATGGAAGAGCTTCTACATGTTGATAAGGAGAAGTGGCTTGCAGAGGTTGCTTCAGTAAGAAAGCACTATGAAGGATATGGCGATAAGCTACCTAAGGAGCTTATAGAGCAATTAGATGCTTTGGAAGCTAGGCTTAAAGCATAACTTTCTATATAGATAAATTATTTCATGAGTTTAAATAAATGTTAAGAGTATTGGAGCTATAGCAGATTTATAGGGGCTATAGCTCCTTTCTATTGTAATATAAAATAGGCAATTGCGAAACTTACGAAAACCTTTGTTTCTTATGCAAGATTATAAAGTACATAAAAAAATTGTATTAATAATAAGTTTGTGCTAAAATAAGTCCTAATGATACAGTATAAGTTGCTGGATATGCATATATAGAAGACCACTATAGAAGGAGAGTGTTTATGCAGAAAATTCGAGTTGGAATCGTAGGATATGGCAATTTGGGGAAGGGCGTGGAGCTTGGTATACTTCAGAACAAGGATATGGAGCTTGTGGGAGTCTTTACAAGAAGAAGTCCTGATGAAATTTCATTAATAACAGAAAATACCAAGGCTTATCATATTAATGAAGCTAAGGATATGACCGATATTATAGATGTAATGATTTTGTGTGGAGGAAGCAAGTCAGATCTTCCTATACAGGGACCCGAATTTGCTCGATTATTTAATACAGTAGATGGTTTTGATACCCATGTAAAGATTCCTGAGTATTATGATGAGATTAATCAGCATGCTTTACAGTCTAAGAAGACCTGTATTATTTCCAGTGGATGGGATCCCGGATTATTCTCACTTAACCGCCTTTATGGTGAGGTTGTCCTACCAGAGGGAAGAAATTATACCTTCTGGGGTAAGGGCGTGAGTCAGGGCCATTCTGATGCCATAAGAAGAGTAGAGGGTGTATTGGATGCAAAGCAGTATACTATACCTAAAGATGAGGCCCTTAGTAAGGTAAGGAGCGGACAAATGCCTGAACTTACTACCAGACAGAAGCATCTTCGTGAATGCTACGTGGTAGCCAAGGAGGGGGCAGACCTAAGTCAGATAGAGAATGATATAAAGACTATGCCAGATTACTTTAGAGATTACGATACAATTGTGCATTTTATATCTAAGGAAGAGCTGGACAGAGATCATAATAAGATTTCTCATGGTGGACTTGTCATTCAAAGTGGAAGAACAGGGCTAAATAATGAGAATAATCATATCATTGAATATAGTTTAAAGCTTGATTCTAATCCAGATTTTACTGCCAATGTTCTACTGGCATATGCAAGAGCGGCCTATCGACTTAATAAAGAAGGTAGCTATGGAGCTAAAACTGTGCTGGACATTGCGCCAGCCTATCTATCCATGAAATCAAATGAGGAATTAAGAAGAAGCTTATTATAATATGAACACAATAAATCGACTAAATATATTTATTTATATTGATAAATAAGAGCTAGCCATACAAAGGAGGAAGCCATGTCTAAAATCAATGGTGTTTCAAACATACAGCCTGTGGAGTATGATATCAGAAATAGTAAAGCAAGTAAGGTAACTAATAATGATTTTGCATCTTACTTAGATGGTACGAAAAGTCTTGATGATATATTTGAACAGGCATCTAGAAGGTATAATGTTCCGGTAAATTTATTAAAGGCTATAGGTAAGGCAGAATCAAATTTTGACCCTAATGCTGTATCAAAGTCAGGGGCGCAGGGTGTTATGCAACTGATGCCAGCTACTGCAGCAGACTTGGGTGTTACTGACTCCTTTGATCCTGAGCAAAACATCATGGGAGGCTCTAAATATATTGCTGATTTACTAAAGCGATATGATGGTGATACCAAGCTAGCCCTGGCGGCTTATAATGCCGGAATGGGAAATGTAAAAAAATACGGTGGTGTTCCTCCCTTTAAAGAGACTCAGAACTATGTGGTGAAGGTTTTGAAATATATGGAGGAGGACTTTACTGCAGGTACGGTTAAGGCAAGCCCTAACCAGCAATATGAAAGCTTAAGGGCAGCTAGTGGTGTAATGAGTGGAACTATACCTAATTGGCATACCCCACCAGCCTTTCCTACAGGTAAGCTAAGTGTAGATGGCATATCAGATATGTTAGATATCCTGTTCTCCTATCAGGATTATATGAAGTTTGTTGATATATTCTTAAATAGTCAAAGCATAAATTAAGCTAGATTTGAACTAAGATAGAGCTTTGGTGACGGTAGTTCTATATTGACTGAGATAAATATTAATGCTACTATAAAATTATAAAAATTGTAAGTGAGGTAGATGGAATGTTCTAAATTTTCTTGCTAAGAAATTAATTCTAATTTAAACGTCTAATCAGACCTTTGAATTGATGCAGTAAAATAGGGTTTCTTATTTTAGTGCAGGCAAGAAATTATCATTCCAAATATACTTATTTAGTAGATTATCCTAATAATTATATATATATTTGTATAAGTAGGATAGGATATTATAGGTATGACCTAGATGCGGATTAAGCCACAGGATGATAATTTCTTGTGGCTTTATTTATGATCTCTATTATTACCATAAAGGAGGTAAGGCATCTATGTCGCAGATTACAGTTAATAACTTATCTTTTAGCTATGATACGGCTTACGATATGATATTTGAAAATGTTAGCTTTCAGATTGATACAGATTGGAAGTTGGGCTTTATAGGTAGGAATGGTAGGGGGAAAACTACATTTCTAAATTTATTAATGGGTAAGTATGAATACAGAGGTGATATAATGGCCCCTGTTAACTTTGATTATTTTCCATTTGAGATGGAGCGTATAGACAGAACAACTATGGATATTGCCAAGGATATCATTGCTCCCTTTAGAGAATGGGAGCAGGAAATGGAGCTATGCCTATTAAGGCAGCAGCAGGATATAAAGGAAGGCCGACTGAATATGGAGGATTCAGATGTTTCTCATCACATGAACAGGTATGGGGAGCTTCAGGAGCTATATCAGAAGCATGATGGATATATAATAGAGGAACTGATTGAAAAGGAACTAGGCAGGCTTAAGGTTGATTTGTCTGTGCTAACTAGACCATTTTCTTCTTTAAGCTTTGGAGAGCGTACAAAGGTAATGCTTGCAGCCCTGTTCCTAAAGAAGAACAATTTTCTCTTAATTGATGAACCTACCAACCATCTGGATATGGAGGGTAGAGAGGTGCTTGCAGATTATCTACAGACCAAGGCTGGGTTTATCCTTGTTTCCCATGATCGGTCATTTCTTGACAAGTGTATAGACCATGTTCTTTCCATCAACAGAACTAATATTGAGGTGCAGAAAGGGAACTTCTCATCCTGGCATCATAATAAAGTATTAAATGATAACTATGAAATAGAGAAAAACAAGCAGCTAAAGAAGGATATTGCCTCTCTATCTGAGGCTGCTAGAAGAGCAACAGGGTGGTCAGATAAAGTTGAAGCATCAAAAATCGGCGACCATGTTTTTGATCGGGGTTATGTAGGACGAAAGTCTGCTAAGATGATGAAAAGGGCTAAGGCTATTGAAAGTAGAAAGCTGGAAGCTATAGAGGAAAAGAAGGGGCTGCTTAAGGACATAGAAGAAGTGGATTCCTTGAAAATGAATCTATTAGCCTTTCATAGCAAGAGATTTATAGAGCTTGAGAACGTTAGCTTATTCTATGGAAGCAATGAAATTGCTTCAAATATAGACCTGCTGGTTAGGGTTAATGATAGGATTGCAGTGAGGGGTAAGAATGGATCAGGAAAGTCCACTTTGTTTAAGCTACTTCTGGGAAAGGGTATAAGCTATACTGGTAATGTATTTATTGCTCAGGGACTTAAGATTTCATATGTATCACAGGACACCTCATATCTTGAAGGTTCACTGACAGACTTTGTCCTTAAGTATGGGCTAGATGAAACCATATTTAAGACTGTCCTTCGCCAGTTGGATTTTGAGAGAGGTCAATTTGATAAGGATATTAGTAGTTTCAGTCAAGGTCAGAAGAAGAAGGTTTTACTGGCAAAAAGCCTTTCAGAGCCAGCCCACCTGTTTTTCTGGGATGAGCCCTTGAATTATATCGATGTACTTTCAAGGGTACAGATTGAAGAACTGATACTAGCTTTTTGTCCAACTTTAGTGTTTGTGGAGCATGACAGGATATTTACTGAGAAGATAGCTACTAAAGAAATTCATTTATAAAATATACATTATAAGCCGATTTGGCTTTCATACTATGATTTATAAAAACAGCCTGAAACACAATACATATGTTTCNGGCTGTTTTTATGCAATAGGAGGAAGGTTGGTCCTAATTTGCCCTGAATGATTTATTTTATTATGTACATAATAAATAAGTGATAGTTCTAAGAATTAAAATACATTAATCGAAGCAGGTGTAAGTTAATGACAAAGACCATTATGGGAATTGATATCGGTTCAACCACAGTTAAGATTGTTGTACTAAAAAATAAAGAAATAATTTATCAGGCATATGAAAGGCATTATTCTGATATGACAAATACTGTTGTCAGAATGATTGATGATTGTTATAAAGAGCTAGGAAATATTCGTTCTAGTGTAGCTATTACAGGTTCAGGCGGCTTGTCTGTATCAAACTGGCTAGATCTAGCATTTGTACAGGAAGTGGTTGCTTGTACCCGTGCAGTGAGGACATTTATTCCCTTGGCGGATGTGGTTATAGAGCTGGGTGGTGAGGATGCCAAGATAACATATTTTAAGGGCGGTATTGAGCAAAGGATGAATGGAAGCTGCGCAGGGGGTACAGGGGCCTTTATAGATCAAATGGCCGCACTTCTTAATACTGATGCTGCAGGACTTAATGAATATGCCAAGGATAGTAAACTTATATATCCTATAGCTTCCAGATGTGGAGTGTTCGCCAAGACTGATGTTCAGCCTCTTATAAATGAAGGGGCTAGTAGAGAAGATATAGCTGCATCCATATTCCAAGCAGTGGTTAATCAGACAATAGGAGGACTGGCATGTGGTAAGCCTATCAGTGGTAGAGTTGCCTTTCTTGGTGGCCCCTTCTATTTCCTATCAGAGCTTAGAAAACGTTTTATAGTTAGTCTGAAGGATGCCTGTAGAGAAGCTATATGTCCAGAAAACTCCCAGCTGTATGCTGCCATGGGGGCGGCTCTATTAGCAGAGAAAGAAAAGACTATATCACTTGAGGACTTACGCAATAGGGCAGATCAGATTAGGAGTAGAAAAGATGATAATATCATAACCTTAGATCCCTTATTTCAAGATGAAGAACAATATAGGACCTTTAAGGTTCGACATGATGAGGCCAGGGTTAAGCATAGGAAGCTATCTGATTATAGTGGTGGGGCATATCTGGGAATCGACGCGGGATCTACTACCACTAAGGTGGTACTTATCGGTCAAGATGGAGAGATTTTATATTCTCATTATTCTAAAAATGAGGGTAATCCCCTTATGAAGCTACTAGCTATTCTGAAGGATTTATATAGAAAGCTACCTAAAGGGGCAACCATAATAAGGTCAACAGTTACAGGATATGGTGAAGCCCTTATGAAGGCAGCATTTCATGTGGATTATGGTGTCATAGAGACCATGGCCCACTATAAGGCTGCAGAGTTCTTTCAACCAGGGGTGGATTTTATTCTGGATATTGGTGGTCAGGATATGAAGTGCCTTAGGATTAAGAACAATGCTATTGACAGTATTTTGCTAAATGAAGCTTGTTCATCCGGTTGTGGATCATTTTTAGAAAGCTTTGCCAGCTCCCTGAATATACCCATAGAGGAATTTTCCAATAAAGGTTTATATGCTAGTTCTCCAGTGGATTTAGGAACAAAATGCACTGTATTTATGAATTCAAAGGTAAAACAAGCGCAAAAGGAAGGGGCGGATGTGTCAGATCTGTCAGCAGGGCTAGCTTATTCAGTTATAAAAAATGCTCTATATAAGGTCATAAAGCTAAGAAGTGAAAAGGACCTTGGAGACAAGATAGTAGTACAGGGTGGTACTTTTCATAATGATGCGGTACTTAGGGCTATGGAGCTAATACTGGGAAGGACCGTAATACGGCCNCAAATTGCTGGATTAATGGGAGCTTATGGGGCGGCTCTATATGCAAAGGAGTTAGGATCTAGGGAAGCAAATTGGGAAAGAATTAATTATGATTATCAAGAAAATGAAAAGGATACTGTGGGAGATGGGATATCCTCCTTATTATCTGAGGATGAATTAGTAGATTTTTCAATAAGTAGCTCCAATAGAAGATGTGATAAATGCACTAATCATTGCCTGCTAACAATAAATGAATTTTCTACTGGTGAAAGCTATGTTAGTGGTAATAGGTGTGAGAGAGGAAGTGGTTGTGAAGATAAAAAAGATGATAAGCTCCCTAATCTTTATGATTATAAGTATCGACGTACATTTAATTACCGCCCCTTACCAATATCCCAGGCGCGACGAGGCCTTATTGGAATTCCACGGGTTCTGAATATGTATGAGAACTATCCCTTCTGGTTTACCCTGCTAACCAGTCTTGGATTTAGGGTAATAGTATCACAGCAGTCAGATAAAGGAATATATGAAAAGGGACTTGAGACAATCCCATCGGAATCCACCTGTTATCCTGCAAAGCTCTGCCATGGACATATCTTAAGTCTTGTGGATAAAGGGGTCGATGCTATCTTTTATCCGTCTGTAGTATATGAAAAGAAGGAATACAAAGAAGCCAATAACAACTATAATTGCCCCATAGTCATATCCTACCCAGAGGTTGTCAAAAACAATATAGACGCGCTCAAATCAGGGCAGGTCAAATTTATTGCCCCCTTTCTATCACTTGATAATGAAAGGGTTCTCGTAAAGAGAATATATGAGGAATTTAAAGAGTATGGAGTAACTATTAAGGAAGTAAGAAAAGCAGTAAGCGATGCCTGCAAAGAAAGAGAAAGGTATAGGCTGGATATCAGGCAAAAGGGTGAGGAAACCTTAAAGCTCTTAAGAAGCAAGAATAAAAAAGGAATAATACTATGCGGAAAGCCTTATCATGTGGATCCAGAGATTAATCATGGGATAGCTAAACTTATATCATCTTACGGCCTGGCTGTGCTAACAGAGGATAGTATTGCTCACCTGGTTGATCTTGATTTCAAGCTTAGGGTGGTTGACCAATGGACCTATAATTCCAGACTTTATAGGGCTGCTTATCTGGCTACAAAGGAAGCTAATCTAGAGCTTATCCAATTAAATTCCTTTGGATGTGGCCTGGATGCAGTGACCTCTGATCAGATTGGAGAAATACTAGCATCAGTAGGTAAAATATATACCATGCTAAAGATAGATGAGGGCAACAATCTTGGGGCGGCTAAGATTAGAATACGTTCACTTATTGCTGCTGTCCAGGAGAGGGAGCGTAATAGCTATCAAGCCAAAGAGGGGGAAATCTGCTACCAAACTCCCATCTTTACAAAAAACATGCGAGCTAGCCATACCATACTTGCTCCGCAGATGGCACCGATTCATTTTGAATTACTTAAGGAGGCTGCCTTGATGAGTGGGTATAGGCTGGAGATATTACCTGCTATGGATCGTACGGCTGTAGACGAGGGATTAAAGTATGTCAATAACGATGCCTGCTATCCGGCGGTCATAATGGTAGGACAGATTGTTCAGGCTCTTAGATCAGGTATGTATGATCCAGATAAGACCTCTGTAATTATTACTCAAAGCGGAGGAGGTTGTAGAGCAACTAATTATCTTGCTCTACTTAAGCTGGGCCTTAGGCAGGCAGGCTTTGCCAATATTCCTTTAATATCTGTCAATACTGTAGGCTTGGAGAAGCAGCCGGGCTTTAGGTATTCTATTGGCTTAATTAATAGATGTCTTATGGGGCTTATATACGGAGATCTCTTTATGCGGGTTCTTTATAGGACAAGGCCATATGAACGTTTTCCCGGCTCTGCCAACCTTTTGTATGAGAAATGGATGGATATAGCAAAGGATAATGTGAGAGATTGTAATTACAGAAGATTCAAATCAAATATAAAAGCAATTATCAGAGAGTTTGACAGCCTTGAAATAATAGATATTAAGAAGCCTAGGGTGGGAGTGGTAGGTGAGATATTAGTTAAATACCATCCCACAGCCAATAATGACATCGTTGGTATCATTGAAGAGGAAGGAGCAGAAGCGGTTGTACCTGATCTTATGGATTATCTCTTATATTCTTCTTATAATGCACGATTCCGATACAAATATCTTGCCGGGAAGAGACTAAATATGACCCTTGGTAATCTTGCAGGAGATTATATGCAAAGAGCACGTAAAGTACTTGGAAGAGAGCTGGAAAAAAGTAATAGATTTCATCCGCCCACACCGATTGAGGAGTTAGCAGAAATGGCTTCAAGGGTACTTTCTCTAGGGAATCAGACAGGAGAGGGATGGCTTGTTACAGCAGAAATGATTGAGTTTATAGAACAAGGGGCAGACAATATTATCTGTGTTCAGCCCTTGGCCTGTCTACCCAATCATGTTACAGGAAAGGGTATGATTAAGCCTGTTAAGGAGCTCTATCCCTTTGCTAATATAGTTCCCATTGATTATGACCCTGGCATATCTGCTGTTAATCAGCTAAATCGTATAAAGCTTATGCTATCAAATGCATTTAGAAATGGGGAGTAAATAGCTGTATTTCTAGTCAAAATGTTTTAGCTTTACCTAGTTGAATCCAAGTGGAGTTCTTGACATGGTATCATTGAGAATGCTAAGATTATATTTGTGTTATTATTAGCTCATGTCTTGTGACTTGGAGGAAGAGGATTGAAGAGAGTATTTGCATATTTAAAGCCCTATTATTTCAGGATGTCAGTCGGACTAACAATTAAGGTATTAGGTACCTTCATGGACCTTGGACTACCCTGGGTATTGGCATATATTATAGATGATATTATACCTCTTAATAATATTAATTTGATTCTTATATGGGGGGCGATTATGGTAGCCCTGTCTATTGGCGCAAGAACCTTTAATGTAATAGCAAATCGCATGGCAGCCAAGGTGGCCAGAGATACAACAGAGGTTCTTCGCCATGACCTTTTTCATAAAATTCTTAATCTCTCGGGAAAACAGCTGAATTATTTCACTGTACCGTCTCTTGAAGCCCGAATGACAACTGATACATATAATATTCATCATATGATTGGTATGATGCAAAGAATAGGTGTGCGAGCACCTATTATATTAGTTGGCGGTATCATTATTACTAGTACACTTGAACCAGTACTCACTTTAATACTGGTAGCTATCTTGCCTTTTCTGTCTATCATTGTGTTTATGGTTTCAAAGAAAGGAATTCCTCTATATACAAAGCTACAGGAAACTACTGACAGGATGACCAGGGTAGTTAGAGAAAATATAACCGGTGTTCGGGTTATAAAGGCTCTATCTAAAAGTCAATATGAGAAGAAGAGATTCTATGCTGTGAATCAGGAGGTTGTTAACAAAGAGCTGTCTGCTGGTACTTTGATGGCTGTTACTAATCCTACCATGAACTTCCTTCTTAATATGGGATTAACGCTGGTTGTGCTAGTAGGAGCATATAGAGTAGATAGTGGAGCGTCTGAGCCAGGAAAGATTGTAGCCTTTTTATCGTATTTTATGATTATGCTTCATGCTGTCATGGCGATAACAAGGATTTTTATAGTGCTATCGAGAGCTACGGCTTCTGCCATACGTATAGAAGAGGTGCTGGATACTGAGGATGATCTGGAAGAGAAGGCTATAGAGCCGATTAAATCTGACTATCACATTCAATTTGAAAATGTGAGTTTTTCCTATGCTAAGGAGCCCTGCATAAGGGATGTCAGCTTTGGTATAAGAAGAGGAGAGAGCTTAGGGATTATAGGGTCCACAGGATCAGGAAAAACCACTCTGATACATTTACTGATGCGTTTTTATGATGTAGGAAGTGGTAGCATTCGTATAGATGGAGAGGATATAAGGAGCCTTGATAAACGGGTACTGAGAAAGAAGTTTGGTGTGGCCTTTCAAAATGATGTGTTGTTCGCTGACAACATCTATGAGAATATCAAGCTTGGTAGAGAGCTGACTAGGGAACAGGTAGAGAAAGCGACTATAGATGCCCAGGCCTCTTCATTTATTAAGGAATATGAGGAGAAGCTAGATTTTAAGCTATCAATCAAGGGGAGTAATCTCAGCGGAGGACAAAAGCAGAGGCTATTAATTGCCAGAGCGCTGGCTGGTAAGTCTGACATACTCATACTTGATGACTCCTCCAGTGCTCTGGATTATAAGACGGATTCTCTGTTAAGAAAAGCAATTAGGGAAAATCATAGGGACACCACCAGTATTATTATTGCCCAACGAATTAGCTCTGTGATGAAGTTGGACAAAATATTAGTTCTGGAGGATGGGCAGATGGCTGGTTATGGGACACATGAAGAGCTACTTAGATCCTGTGATGTATATCAGGAAATCTACCAATCACAATTTGAGGCATAGATAACAAGAAACAATAAATTGAGGTGAAAAGATATGGCTACAGCTCCGGGCAGTCGAAGAAGAATTAGTGAAAAGAACGATAGACCAAGGGATACCAAGTATGTCCTAAAGGGTCTATGGTATTATGTATCCCATTATAAAATACACTTATTAATGGCTATACTTCTGGCTTTAGGAAGCAATTTTTTTGCACTTATTGGGCCAATGTTATCAGGATCAGCCATAGATGCCATTGAGCCCGGAAAGGGCATGGTGGTATTTGAGAAGGTATTTTATTATGCAAAATGGATGATTCTTTTCTACATAGCATCCTCTGTCTTATCCTATATTTTGTCCCTATTGATGATACATCTAAGCCAGAAGATTATTAAGAAAATGAGAGAGGATGTATTTAATAAGCTGGTGGAGCTTCCTATAAGCTACTTTGATAAGCACCAGGTTGGTGACATTATCAGTAAGTTTTCTTATGATATTGATACAATCAACACCTCCTTATCCTCAGATATAGTTCAGATATGTGCCAGTACAATTACTGTGATAGGTTCCTTGATTATGATGATTGTTATTTCACCTCTACTAGTTCTTGTTATGCTGGTCACTATCCCCTTGTCACTACTTTATACAAGATATATGGCCAGAAAGGTACGCCCTTTATTTCGTAGACGATCTGCGAAGCTAGGAGAGCTAAATGGATTTGTTGAGGAGATGGTTTCAGGACAAATGACAATCAAGGCCTATGCAGCCGAGGATTCTGTTATGAAGCGCTTTGACAATATCAATACTGAGACAGTGGATGCCCATTATAAGGCAGAATACTACGGAGCAGTGACAGGTCCTACAGTTAACTTTATCAATAACCTTTCCCTATCTCTTATTACTGTGTTTGGAGCTATTTTATATCTAATGGGTCGGATGACCTTGGGTAATATATCATCCTTTGTACAATATAGCCGCAAATTCTCAGGCCCTATAAATGAGACAGCCAATATTATAAGTGAGCTTCAGTCTGCTATGGCTGCAGCTGAGAGAGTATTTAAGCTGATGGAGGAGGAGCCTGAGCCCATAGATAAGGAGGGGGCAAGTGACCTTGTAGATATAGATGGAGATGTTAATCTAAAGGGGGTTTCATTTGGATACCTTCAAGATAGAATTATTATAAAGAATCTCTTCTTGAATGCAAGACCCGGAAGTCTAACAGCCATAGTAGGCCCCACTGGTGCAGGAAAGACCACTATTATTAATTTACTGATGAGATTCTATGATGTATGGGATGGTAATATATATGTAGATGGGGAAGATATAAGGGATATCACAAGAAAGAGCCTTCGTAAGGCATATGCCATGGTACTTCAGGATACATGGATATTTTCAGGAACTATATTTGACAATATTGCTTATGGTAAAGAAAATGCTACGATGGAAGAGGTTGTAGAGGCTGCGAAAATGGCAGAAATCCATTCCTATATCAGAAAGCTTCCTGATGGCTATAATACAATTATTAACGAGGATGGTATGAACATATCCAAGGGGCAGAAGCAGCTTCTTACCATAGCCAGGGCTATGCTTCTGGATGCTAAAATGCTCATACTTGATGAGGCTACCTCCAATGTTGACACCAGGACAGAAATCAAGATACAAAAAGCGATGCGAAGACTTATGGAANGAAAGACCTGCTTTGTCATAGCCCACAGATTATCGACTATTCAAGGGGCCGATAACATTCTTGTAATCAATGAGGGAGATGTAGTAGAACAGGGAACCCATAAGGAACTTATGGATAAACAGGGCTTCTATTATAAGCTTTATCATTCCCAATTCGAGTAAAGTTGTGAATAAATCATGCGCAGTTCGCATAAATTTAGCGGTGCCAGACACTGCATGCTTAGGCGGTGAGGCTGTCACATAAGTGAGGGAGTATATATGTTCCATCACACACTGATTAGTAGAACAGTTTGCCATGATTTGTAAATCTTAATCGGACTAAAGTCCGCTTTCGATAATACAAATCATAGCAAACTGTTCTCCTAAATGTGCATGATTGGAACACATACACTCCCTCTTACATTTATGCGACAGCCTAATCCTAACTAGGACAGTGCCTGGCACTTATTAACGGTGACTAATGTTTACGCTGGTATAGTTTATAGACTAGTGAAGAAGTTGGGGTAGGAGATATTTACGCATTCTGGATTAAGAATCTGGGTTTCGCCTTCGGCTGCAAGGGCAGCGATAGTGAAGGCCATGGCTATTCTGTGATCCATCTTACTATCTACTACAGCACCATGAAGAGGTTTGNCACCATTTATAATCATGCCGTCATCTGTGGCAGTAATATCAGCTCCCATAGCTGACAGATTCTTTACTACTATTTCTATACGGTTTGATTCCTTGACCTTCAATTCCTCAGCATCTTTAATTGTGGTCTTACCTGTTGCAAAGCAAGAAAGTACAGCAATTATAGGGATTTCGTCAATCAGAGTCGGGACAATAGGCCCGCTGATTTCTACTCCCTTAAGATTACTATGTCTTACTAATATATCAGCAGAAGTTTCTCCACCTTTATTTTTTACATTTTCAAGCTTAATATCGGCTCCCATCATTCGACATACCTTTATAATGCCGTCGCGGGTAGGATTGATGCCTACGTTCTTTATCAAGAGCTCCGAATTTGGAACAATCAGGGCGGCAACGATAAAGTAAGCAGCAGAGGAGATGTCTCCAGGTACATTTATTCTTCTTCCTGTAAGCTTGGGTCCTGGAAGAACAGAAGATGTGTTGCCTGCAGCAGTCACAGTGGCACCAAACTCAGAAAGCATAAGCTCTGTATGGTTTCTAGACAGAGCTGGTTCTGTAACAGTAGTTTCACTATCGGCATATAGACCGGCAAGAAGTAGGCAGGATTTAACCTGGGCGGAAGCTACTGGGGAATGATAATGTATACCCTTCAATCTATTGGTGAGGTCCTTGCTCTCCATTGGTGATGAGGCAGTGTTTAAGCTGTTAATTAGTAGGGGAGCGCAAGAATTATTGTTTTCACTAGCTATATCAGCTCCCATCTGTTTTAAGGGAGTAAGAATTCTTCCCATAGGACGGGTTCTGATAGAGCTATCACCGGTTATTGTAGATTTAAAGGGCTGTCCACATAGGATGCCAGACAGAAGCCGTATGGTGGTTCCGCTATTGCCAACATCCAGTGGAGTGTTGGGAGACTGGAGTCCATATAACCCTTTACCCTTGATATGAACTTTATTGCCCACGGAATCAATGTCTATGGATACGCCCATTTGCCTAAAACATGATATGGTTGAAATACAATCCTTTCCCATAAGGAAGTTCTCAACCTCAGTTATTCCTTCTGATAGAGCTCCTAGCATGATAGCCCTATGAGATATAGATTTATCACCAGGAACCGTCATAGTCCCTTTTAATGGACCCTTCCTTTTTACAATCATAGTAACTCCTTATATAATTGAATGATTTTACAGCCTAAACTTCAAAAGTTCTTTGGATAAAAATCAACTGTTAGTAGTTTATTGAATCTTAATAGGTACATTTATGTGATTATCTTTCATAGACATAATATTTATTGCCCCTAAGTAGGTTTTTTGCTTCGTTTTCTGCTTGCTCGTTATAAAATTCTATTCTAAGTACACCTTCCTCAAATTCTCTGTTATGGATAATGCCAATATTCTTTATACTTATATGGTTATAAGCAAGTAAGCTAGCTATAGTAGCTATAGAGCCTGTTTCATCTATAATATCGATGTATATCTCGAATACCTTATTAAAAAGACCGGTTGATTTATTAGGGATGCTATTTCTGTATTCACCGGCTGTGTCAAACATCCTATACAGGTAATCGCCGTCCATGGTATCAAGGGCATCAGATGCATTTTTGAGGGAAAGAATATATTGGTCTAAGATATCCTTGATAATCTTAGAGTTAGTAAGGCAGATGTTCTGCCACATTTGTGGTGATGAGGATGCGATTCTGGTAATATCTTTAAAACCTCCTGCGGCAAGCTGCTTCATCTTCTCTGACATATCATCGGATTCTCTAATGAGATTCACCAGCTGTGCTGCTACTATATGGGGCAGATGGCTTATGGCAGCAGTGATCTCATCATGCTCCTTTGCATTTAATATAATTGGAAGTGAACCCATTTCCTTAACAAGAGCATGAAGCTGGTCCAACTTATCCTTTGGAGTATTTTCAGTTGGGGTAAGAATATAGTAGGCATTCTCCAATAGTAAGGCATAGGAATTGCCGTAACCGGTTTTTTCGGAGCCAGTCATGGGATGACCACCTATAAATATGTCTTGCATTCCCAGCTCCTCTACAGCCTTATGGATATTACTCTTCACACTACCAACATCAGTAATAATACATGAGGGCTTTACGATTGGCTTTAACCTAGATAAATAGGAGATGTTAGCCAATACTGGAGCACAGAGAAATATTATATCGCATTCTGAAAAATCAGCTTCAAGGTCATAGCTTATCTGGTCTAGAATTCCATCGGTTATAGCAGCCTCCAAATCAGCACTGGGCTTATTACTATGATAGTCAAATGCATATATAAGTACCGTTGGGTGATTGGCTTTAATTGCTTTGGCTATGGAACCTCCAATCAAGCCAAATCCAATAAAACCTATTNTTTTTATAGTAAAGTCAGAACCGTTATCCATTGAATTCTCCTATAAATCTAAAATTAGTAGCTTATAGCGAGGGTTAATCCTCGCCAGTTAGCTTGAATTTGTTTTCAAATCCTATTATAAGCTTTTACCCAGCAATTTAACAAGGGGACCTAACTCTCCTGTTAGATTTTCAAACTGGTCAAATGTCAGGGATTGAGGTCCATCACTTAAGGCTGTTGATGGGTCTGGATGAGTTTCTATCATAAGCCCGTCAGCTCCTGCCGCCACCGCTGCCATTGATAGTGATTTCACATAGGCCCGTACTCCCGCTGCATGGCTGGGGTCGACTATAATAGGAAGATGGCTTTTTGATTTAATTGCTGGAACCGCACTTATATCTAAAGTGTTTCTGGTAGCTGTCTCAAATGTCCGAATACCTCTTTCGCAAAGTACTACATTTGGATTTCCTTCTGCAATTATATATTCTGCTGCATTTAGCCACTCATCGATTGTCGCTGATAGGCCTCGTTTAAGGAGGACAGGCAGACCGGTTTTTCCTGCTTCCTTTAGAAGATAGAAATTCTGCATGTTTCTTGCACCAATCTGTAGCATATCCACATATTTGACAGCAGATTCTATGGCATCAAGGCTTGTCACCTCACATACCACCGGAAGACCTGTTTCCTCTCTAGCTTCCTTCATATAGGAGAGGCCCTCCTCTTCAAGGCCCTGAAAAGCATAGGGGGAGGTCCTTGGCTTATAAGCACCCCCTCGAAGTATATGGGCACCTGCCTTCTTGATAGCATGGGCGGTGGTAAGTAGCTGCTGTCTATTTTCCACGGCACAGGGTCCGGACATAATAACCATGGTATCTCCACCTATAGTAATATTACCTACTTTTACCTGGGTGGGTTCGGGATGGAATTTTTTATTAGCAAGCTTATAGCTTTCAGTAACCGCAACTATTTTATCTACTTCATCATATATTTCGAGATTTTGATCCATAAGCTTGGTTTTATCACCGACTACACCTATGATAGTAACTTCATGTCCAGCAGAGATATGAGCATATAGGCCCTTTTCCTCAATTATGGCTCTTACCCGATCTATGGATTCTTGTTTAGCCTTTGGCTTCATTACAATAATCATATTCATAACTCCTTTTTAAGTTTACCTGCTTGTGACAGTACCAGCTTATCTGTACCGGGTACAAAATTGATTGGTACCATGCTGACACTGATTAATGGGATTATACTCTTTAATAAAGATGATGTCAATACTGCGTGTGTTTAAAGCGTTACGGCTTAACGTGTTAAAGAAACATTTTGTGAATAATTACAGATAACTATTGTAATCAACGGTTATATTTAGTAAAATATACAAAGAGGTAATACTGGGTAAGAACATTGACTTGTTTATTACTCTAATACTTACTAAATAATGTAATGGAGGAAGATGGTATGAAGGTTTATACTTCGGACAAGATCCGCAATGTTGTTTTGTTAGGCCACGGAAGCTGTGGTAAGACCACTCTGGTCGAAGCCATGGCGTACTCGACAGGAATTATTAAGCGACAAGGTAAGGTTGAAGAGGGAAACACAATCAGTGATTACGACAAGGAAGAGCAGAAAAGACTATTCTCCATAAGCACTACGGTAGTACCTATTGAATATGATGATGTTAAAATCAACTTCTTAGACACACCCGGTTATTTTGACTTTGTTGGTGAAGTCGAGGAAGCATTGTCTGCCGCTGACGCGGCTGTTATTGTTGTGTCTGCGAAATCAGGCGTAGAAGTAGGCACAATGAAAGCATGGGATTTTTGCGAGAAATATAATTTGCCTAGGATTTTCTTTGTAACTGACATGGATCTTGATAACGCTAGCTTTAGAGAAGTTGTAGAGCAGCTTAGTGAGCTTTATGGCAAAAAGATTGCTCCATTCCATGTACCCATTAGAGAGAATGAGAAATTTGTTGGTTTTGTTAATGTTGTTAAAATGGCAGGAAGAAGATTTACAACAGGCAGCAACTATGAGGAATGTGATATTCCTGATTATACTATGGAAAATCTTTCGAAGTTCAGAGAAGTTTTACTGGAGTCAGTAGCTGAAACCAATGAAGAGCTAATGGATAAATACTTTAGCGGTGAAGAATTTACACAACAGGAAATTTCACAAGCACTTCGAACTAATGTAATAGATGGCTCAGTAGTACCTGTACTTATGGGGTCCGGAATTAATGCACAGGGAACAACAATGCTACTACAAGCAATTGAGAAGTACTTCCCTGATCCTACTAAGAGGACTATTAGCGGTAAGAATGCCAATACCGGGGCAGAATTTGAAGCTAATTATGATTCTAGTAAGCCTTTTTCAGCAAGAGTATTTAAGACAATTGCTGATCCTTTTATCGGAAAGTTTTCATTATTTAAAGTATGCTCTGGTGTTATGAAGAGTGATATCCCTCTTTACAATGCCAATAAGGATATAGAAGAGAAGATTAATAAGATATATGTTCTTCGTGGAAAAGAACAGATGGAGGTTAGTGAGATACATGCAGGAGATATCGGTGCCCTTGGTAAGCTGTCCGAAACAGCTACTGGTGATACTCTGTCTACCAAGGCTAATCCAATAGAATTTGATCCCATTGACATTCCAACACCTTATACCTATGTACGCTATAGGACTAAGAATAAAGGCGATGATGATAAGGTATCCCAAGCTTTACAAAAGCTCATGGATGAAGACCTTACATTAAAGGTTGTAAATGATAAGGAGAACAGACAGACCCTTCTGTATGGTATCGGTGAACAGCAGATAGATGTGTCAGTAAGCAAGCTTTTATCAAAATATAAGGTTGATGTAGAAATATCAAGGCCTAGAGTACCTTACCGTGAGACTATTCGCAAGAAGGCAAGTGTACGTGGAAAGCATAAAAAGCAGTCTGGCGGACATGGTCAGTACGGTGATGTATTAATTGATTTTGAACCTTCAGGTGATTTAGAAACTGCTTATGTTTTTGAGGAAAAAATATTTGGTGGTGCCGTACCTAAGAACTATTTCCCTGCTGTTGAAAAGGGTATAGCAGAAAGCATATTAAAGGGCCCTCTAGCTGGTTATCCTGTTGTAGGCTTAAAGGCTACCTTAATGGATGGATCCTACCATCCGGTAGACTCCTCTGAAATGGCCTTTAAACTGGCAACTATAATAGCATTTAAGCAGGGCTTTATGGAAGCATCCCCAGTTCTTTTAGAACCAATCGTATCATTGAAGGTTGTTGTTCCCGATAGATTTACTGGTGATATCATGGGCGATTTAAATAAGAGACGTGGACGTGTATTAGGTATGAATCCTATGCATGGAAAGCAGGAAATTGTTGCAGATATTCCATTATCAGAGCTACATGGATATTCTACAGATCTTCGCTCAATGACCGGTGGTATCGGTGAATTCTCATATGAGTTTTCAAGATATGAGCAGGCTCCTTCTGATGTACAACAAAAAGTTATTGAAGAGAATGCTAAGCTTGAGGAAAGCGAATCCTAATAAATAATATTAAAATATCTAATAATTGCATTGCTTGTAAAAATAGGTCACATTTGCTACAATTATTGCAGATAAATGAATTCCAAGGACAAATAAGGATTGACATCCTGGTTACTAAATAATCCGCTCCTGAATTATACCTTTGTAAGGTATGTTTGGGAGCGAACATTTTTGGAAGTATATTACCTGGATTTGGAAACGCGTGTAGTAGGGGATATTTCGGGAGAAACCTTTTTATGGTTCTCTTAAATATAAAAAATAAAAAGGAGAAATATTTATGGAAAAGTTTTTTAAGCTTAAGCAGAATGGAACAACCGTTCCAAGAGAAATAGTTGCCGGTGCTACAACCTTCTTTGCAATGGCCTATATCATTTTTGTAAATCCGGACATGCTTGCAATTACGGGAATGCCTAAGGGGGCCGTATTCCTAGCGACGATTATAG
>JGI24710J26742_10000801_pt1 | contig 29476 bp, 25 predicted proteins | sample BioPla2DNA2_FD_26742 | JGI IMG/M metagenome (IMG submission 26742)
GAGCTTAAAAACAATGTAAAAAAAGCATGGTGGAAGAAGTTCGTACAGGAATCTGAAACAAATGTAGGTATAGATGCCGCCATACTTATGAATAGAGAGGTGTGGGTCGCCTCAGGTCATGTAGGTACATTTAACGACCCGCTTATAGACTGCAAAGCCTGTAAGGAGCGCTTCCGCGCCGATAATATGGTGGAAGACTGGGCTAAAAAGAACAATGTAAGCGTACGCGCAGATATTATGAGCGATGATGATTTAAGCGATTATATTGCCGAAAACAATATCCCCTGCCCGTCATGCGGCAAGAGCGATTTTACCCGCGTGCGCAAGTTCAACCTTATGTTTAAAACACATCAAGGCGTTACAGAGGAAAGTTCAGCGGAGCTGTTTTTGCGCCCTGAAACCGCTCAGGGTATATTTGTAAACTTTAAAAATGTGCTTCGCACAACAAGGCGTAAACTGCCTATGGGCATAGGGCAGATAGGTAAATCTTTTAGAAACGAAATTACGCCGGGTAACTTTATTTTTAGAACGAGAGAATTTGAGCAGATGGAGCTTCAGTTTTTCTGCAAACCGGGTGATGATATGCAGTGGTTTGACTATTGGCGCAATTTCTGCCGTGAATGGCTGCTTAAACTTGGCGTAAAAGAGGATAGGCTTAGAATGAGAGACCATTCTAAGGAAGAATTAAGCCACTACTCTAAGGCTACAAGCGATTTTGAGTACCTTTTCCCCTTTGGCTGGGGCGAATTATGGGGCGTTGCAAACCGCACCGACTACGACTTAACTGCCCACCAGAACCATAGCGGCGTAAACCAAGAATATGTAGACCCAATTACAAATGAGCGCTATATACCCTATGTTATAGAGCCTTCCCTTGGGGTAGACCGTATGTTGCTTGTATTCCTTTGCAACGCATATGAGGAAGAGCAGCTTGACGATAACGACAGCCGTACTGTTATGAGGTTCCACCCTGCGCTTGCTCCCTACAAAGCCTGCGTATTGCCGCTGCAAAAGAACAAGCTTGGTGATAAAGCAAGGGAGATACGCAGCCTGCTCGCCCCCTATTTTATGGTGGATTATGACGAGTCCGGCTCCATAGGCAGAAGATACCGCAGGCAGGACGAAATAGGCACCCCCTTCTGCATAACCGTAGACTTTGATACCCTTGAAGATGATACCGTAACCGTGCGCGATAGGGACAGTATGCAGCAGGAGCGCATAAAGATAGACGCCCTTAGAGAGTATATTCAGGAGCGCATAAGGTTTTGATACTATATTGCCTTTAATCCGGCGTTTTCTTGTGCGTATTTTATACTTTTGCCTTACTCAGTTAGCATAAAGTACATTAGCCTGATTCACGAAGCTTTACCAAACCGAAAAAATCCGCTGCAATAAAATCGCTGTTCTAAAAGCAACATAGTATAAGCAATCCTTGAAAGGAGAGGATATATTGTCAAATCCTAATATGAACCGCCCACCAAGGCGGCGCAGAGCGGACAGACATAAAAACGTTACTTCGCAGGAAAGACAACTTCCAAGGGAGGAAATGGCTCCGCTTCCGCTAAGAGGCGGTCAGGCGAGGGAGCAAATTCCCCCTTCATATGATAATTATGATAGCTTCCCTCCGGGTATGCGCATAGGCAATCAGCCGGAATATTTTGAGCCGGAGCGCACTAGGCGTTGGCCTTATGTGTTTATGGGGATTATAGGTTTTGTAATTCTTGCGGTAAGTCTATTGTATTTTGTTGTGCCGCAAGATGGAGTGCTTGGGGAAATAAGAAAGCCTGTAGCAAATGTAATAGATAAGCTTATTGGAAAAGAAGAACCAAGGCCTAATATAGTAAAATTTGAAACTGCAGAGCCCTACGGTTTAACAGGCGGCAGGAATGTATTTACAATAACAACCGATTTACCTGTAGAAAATGTACGCCTTCGCGATGAAAGCGGCAATGTAATAGTAGGTACAAGCAACTCAAGGGACGAAAGCCGAAAAGTATGGACTTATACAGTAATATTTGATGAAGAGTTTGAAGGCGTAGTATATGCTAGCGTGCTGGATAGGGATGTATGGATATCCGATGGTAAGGGCATACAGCTTAATATTACTAAGCCCACAGAGCCGCCGCCCCTAATTACCCAGCCGCCGGTAGTAGAGGGGAATATTAAAGGACAGCTTGTAAGCGCAGAGCCCATTGTAACGGATATACCTGCACCGGTTGAAATAAGTACCCCATCGCCTGAGCCCGGCATAGCAAGCTTTGCAAAGCCTACTGAGGAAAATAAAATATCCCCGACTGCGCAAATAGCAATAGTACAGGTGCCGCCTCAGCTACCTGACGTGCAGACTTTGCCCCAAAGCCAGCTTGCTTCAAGCGATGAACCTGTAATTATTACAACAGCCCCTGTGCAGACTGCTGAGCCTTTGGAAACACCCGTGCCCGACACAGGCGGAAGCACATTTACAGCTATAGAGCCCGCGCAGAACGATGAAAACATAGAAATTATTGCGGAGCCTGATGATATAGAAACCGCTGATAGTGGAGATACTGCCGAGCAGCAGCCTCAAGTAGCAAAGCTTACTCCCATGCCCTCTGTAGGCTTTACAGCGGAAGCGGTTTCGGGTACTAACCCATCAAAAGTAAGTTATAAGGACAATGTATACATAGGCGCTAAGGAGCAGAAGGACTATAAAAGGGAAAGAATACTTAACATGCCTGCGCCTGAAAATTACACTACATATGCNGGCGGCGTGTTTACATTCAGGGGGGATAATTTCCATAGAAACGCAGCGCANGGCGATGTAGATATTATAAGAAAACAGCTTCAAGTTATGTGGGAGGCGGAGCTAGGTTCGCTTCGAACAGGNAGNGGCACTCTGNACGGCGCAGGCTGGACTGGGCAGCCCGCTATAATAAAATGGTCTAAAGAATTACGCGAAGCCATGAACATATACGATGATAAAAAGGCGGTATCCCCGCTGCGCGAAGTAATACTTCCCGCACAAGACGGCTATGTATATTTCTTTGATTTAAGCGATGGCAAACCTACCCGCGATAAGATAAACATAGGTTACCCCTTAAAGGGCAGCGCAAGCGTAGACCCGCAGGGCAGACCCATATTGGCATTTGGGCAGGGCATATCTAAGCTTGCGAATAAAACAGGCGATATAGGCTACTATGTGTATAACCTTTTAAACAGCGAGCAGATGCTGTTTATAAACGGAAGGAAGTCTAAAAAGCAGGTTCAGTACGCAACAAACGGAGCTTTTGACGGCACTGCGCTGTTTGACAGAACATCAGACAGCATGATAATAGGCGGGGAAAACGGGCTTCTGTACACAGTGCAGCTAAACAGCGAGTTTGACTTTGCCAACAAAGACGCTATGAAACTATCCATAAGCCCTGAGGTGCTATACCAAAGGGGCAAGGGCAAGCAGGAGAATACATCGGTAAGCCTTGAAAGCTCTGTTGCTATGTACGGGCAGTATATATTTGTGGGCGACAAGCAGGGTTATATCCGCTGCGTGGATTCCACCACCATGAAAACAGTTTGGGTTTTTGACGCAGGGGATAATACAGACGCCGCAATAGCGCTTGATTTACAGGCAGACGGCTCTCTAAACCTTTACACAGGAACAACAGTACACAACAGGAGCCGCAAAAAGGGAGAAGCGTATATACGCTGCCTTAACGCCGCAACGGGTGAACAAATATGGAGCCAAGCGGTTAAAGCTAAGTATGATAAGTCTGAAAGGGCAGGGGTCAAAGCAAGCCCCGTAATAGGCGAAAAGAGTATAAGCGACCTTGTGTTTTTCACTGTAAACAATGTAGACGGCGGAGGAGCAAAACTGCTTGCGCTAAATAAGGCTACCGGCGATGTGGTGTGGAGCGTATCCATTGAAAGCGAAGCCGTTTCATCTCCTGTGGCTGTATACTCTAAGACCGGTGAAGCCTTTATAATACAGGCAGATTATAAAGGCAAGCTAATTATGCTAAACGCTAGAACCGGAGAAATCACTTGCACGCTTGAACTCAACTGCAATATAGACGCAAGCCCCGCGGTTTACGATGATATACTTGTAATTGCGAGCTGCTCTAAGAACCCTAAAATTTATGGCATAAGGATAGATTAATACTATGTTGCTTTTAGAGCAGCGATTTTATTGCAGTGGTTTTTTCGGCTTGGTAAAGCTTCGTGAAGGAAGCATGGTGGACCCTATGCTGACTGAGTAATGCAAAGCAAAAGCGGAAAAGACGCACAAGAAAACGCTGGGTTAAAGGCAATATAGTATAAGGAGAAAAAAACATGAACAAAAGATATCTAGTCGCGCTGGACCAAGGCACAACCTCATCAAGGGCTGTAATATTCACACCCGAGGGCAAGCTTATGGCATCAGCCTCTATGGAATTTAAGCAGCACTACCCTCAGCCCGGCTGGGTGGAGCATGACCCTGATGACATACTGTTTTCACAGGTGGAATCTCTAAGGAGCGCAGTTAGAAAAGCCAACATAAACCCTGCTGAAATAGCCTCTATAGGCATTACAAACCAGAGGGAAACTACTCTGGTATGGGATAGGGAAAGCGGCAAATGCCTTTATAACGCCATAGTATGGCAGTGCAGGCGTACAGCGCCGCTTGTAGAAAAAATAGTAGCCGAGGGCAAGTCGGATATAATAACCGATAAAACGGGTCTTATACCTGATGCCTATTTTTCCGCTACCAAAATACAGTGGATACTTGATAAATTGAATTTGCACGAGAGGGCGGAAAAAGGCGAGCTGTGCTTTGGCACCGTAGACAGCTTCCTTGCGTGGAACCTAGTTAAAGGACACCCCCATGTGACGGACGCAACAAACGCTTCCCGCACCATGCTGTATAATTTGCGTACCCAAAGCTGGGACGATGAACTGCTTAAGATATTCAATATCCCCCGCGCAATATTGCCGCAGGTGGTGGATACCGCGAGGATAATAGGATTTTTAGATGATGAAATACTCGGCGTTCCCATACCCGTAGGCGCTATGGTGGGCGACCAGCAGTCTGCATTGTTTGGGCAAGCCTGTTTTAAAACGGGCATGGCGAAAAACACATACGGCACAGGCTGTTTTATGCTTATGAACATAGGGGAGGAGTTTAAGAAGTCCAACAATAGGTTAGTAACCACTACCGCATGGAGGCTTAACGGCAAGCCCACATATGCTTTTGAGGGCAGTATATTCATGGGTGGGGCAACGGTGCAGTGGCTTAGGGACGAATTAAAGCTTATATCTTCCGCCCCTGAGAGCGAAGAAGCCGCGTTATCCGTGCCCGACAGCGGAGGAGCGTATCTTGTGCCTGCATTCACAGGCTTTGGAGCGCCGCATTGGAATATGTACGCTAGGGGTACCATAGTAGGCATGACTAGGGGCACCAACTGTGCGCAGATAGTAAGGGCAGCGCTTGAAAGTATAGCCTACCAGAGCAAGGACTTGCTAGACGCTATGGCGGCGGACCTAGGTTCCCTTCCCGAATCTCTAAAGGTAGACGGTGGAGCAAGCGTAAACCGCTTTTTGATGCAGTTCCAGAGCGATATTATGAATATAAAAATTATACGCCCCGAAGTGCTTGAAACAACTGCGCTTGGAGCGGCGCTGCTTGCGGGGCTTGCCGTAGGCATGTATAAATCGCTAGATGAAATTGCTTCTGTATGGGAGGCGCAGGACGAATTTACCCCCAAAATGAAAGAAGAGGATAGAAACCTTGCGCTTAAGGGCTGGCAGAGGGCAGTAAGGGCTGCGCTTTACTGGGCTGATGATAGAGAATGAATATAGTTTTTGAAGAAAACAATAAGCGCGTAGCAGCATATGATGGTGAAAAACTTATAGGCGAGAGCAAGTATAATGAGTTTAATAATATATGGGCTGCAAATCATACATTTGTAGAGCCTGAATATAAGGGCAAGGGCATAGCAAAACAAATGCTGGTAGCACTTGTTGAAGCTGCTAGGCAAAAAGGCAAAAAAATTCGCCCCATATGCCCCTTTATAAAAAGCCAGTTTGAAAAAAATGAACAGTGGAGCGATGTACTGCATATTGGCAAATAGGCTAAGCTGTTAAGCTAAAAATATTAAAGCGCAGGGATTTGCATGTAAGCCCCTGCGCTTTTATATGCAGAAATACTATATTGCTTTTAGAACAGCGATTTTATTGCAGCGGGTTTTTCGGTTTGGTTAAGTATTGTGAAGGAGGGCATAGTGGATGGATTCTATGCTGACTGAGCAATGCAACGCCAAAGCGAAAAAGACGCACAAGAAAACGCTGGGTTAAAGGCAAGATAGTATAAATTAAAGCGCTTTATGCTCGTTTATTATATCGTTTTTAAGTGTCCAGAGGGGAAGTGAAAGGTCTATCTTATAGCGCTCGGGGTTATGTAATCTAAAGTACTGAGGCCAGAAGGTTTTTTCTTCCGCCTTTCTGTACTCTATCATTTCATCAAGTGTGGGCTTGTCGTATACAAGCTTGCCATCTCTATATAAAGGCACGCTAAGCTTTTTGTAGCTGAAGTTATTAAGCGTCATGCGCTTCCATGTTTCATCAGGGTCAAATATAGTTAGGGGTTTTTCTATGGTTTCACCTGCAAGGCAGATGTAGTCCGCAATTACCATACCATTTTCATCGTACAACCTGTACACTTCCTTTTCTCCGGGAAGTGTTATTTTTTCGGGGTTGTCGGATATCTTCATTTTTGGTTGCAATACGCCGTTTTCATCCTCCATGGCGCTCATCTTGTACACTCCGCCAAGAGAAAATATATCCGCACCATTTATAAGCTTAGTGCCAACGCCCCAAAGGTCTATCTTGGCGCCCTGCATTTTAAGTTCCCTAATTAAATATTCATCAAGGTCATTGCTTGCGCATATAAGAGTATTTTCAAAGCCGGCATTATCAAGCATTTTTCTTGCTTCTATGCTTAGATACGCAAGGTCGCCCGAATCCAGCCTTATGCCCTTGGGCTCATAGCCTTTTTCTCTAAGCTCCTTAAATACTGTAATTGCGTTTGGAACACCGGATTTTAAGGTATCATAAGTATCTACAAGCAGCAGACAGTTATCGGGGAATGTTTTTGCATATGCTCTAAATGCGCTCAGCTCATCAGGGAAAGACATAACCCAGCTGTGCGCGTGCGTGCCGCTAACAGCGATGTCAAACATCTGTCCGCATAGCACATTTGAAGTTGAAGAGCAGCCCGCTATTACAGCCGCCCTTCCGCCGTATATGCCGGCGTCCGGTCCCTGCGCGCGGCGCACGCCAAATTCCATAACCGCGTCGCCCTTTGCCTGCAAACATATCCTATGCGATTTAGTGGCTACTAACATCTGATGCCCTATAATGTTAAGAAGCGCGGTTTCTATAAGCTGGGTTTCAAAAAGCGGCGCTTTAACTTTAACCAGCGGAACATTTGGATATACTATGCTACCCTCGGGCGCTATATCTATATCGCCTGTAAACTTAAATGTTTCAAGCCGCTTTAGGAAACTATCATCAAAAATATTTAGGGATTTAAGGTAGGCTATATCATCACTTGAAAAATGTAAATTATCTATATAGTCTATAAGCTGCTCTACGCCTGCCATAAGCGCATAGCTCTGCTTGCCCTTTTGCCCCCTAATAAACATATCAAACACAGCTATGCGGTTTTCCATGTTTTCGTTCAAATAACCGCTCATCATGGTTAGTTCATATAAATCTGTTAGCATACTAAGGTTTCTCATATTATCGCCTCCTCATGCTATTGTAGCCCTAATAGACTTGACTTTCAAGGCTTAACTCCCTGCCTGAAAGCATAGCTATCTCATCTTTCTCATGTGTTACGGCTATTATGGTATGGGCTTTTTTAAGTGTTAAGTCTATGGCTGCTTTTTTATTATAGTCATCAAGCCCTTTAAACGCCTCGTCAAGAAGCAATAATTCTGAGGGGTATAAAAGAGCGCGCAGAAGAGCCACGCGCCTTTTTTCTCCGCCCGAAAGCTTTTCCGCCTTTTGGTATGCCTGTTTTTTAGTTAAGTTTAGCATATTAAAGTAGCTAATAATTTCTTCTTCGCATATATTATTGCCTGTAACAAAGCGTATGTTATCCATAGCGGACAGACCGTATATTAGCCTATCCTCCTGAAATACGCAGGATATTTTTTCGGGTATATCTATTATTTCTCCACTGTCCGGCTTTACAAAGCCCATTATAATATTAAGCAATGTGGTTTTGCCTATGCCAGAGGCGCCTGTTAGGCATATAATATCGCCTTTATTTATTTTCAAATTTAAATTATCGATTATTTTTCTGCCGCCAAAGCTTTTTTCTATATTTATAAGCTTCATATGTATTTACCCTCTGTTAAACGCTGCGTTATGGCGAGTATTATTTTTTCCGAAAGGTAGCCTAGTAATATTATTATAAGCGTGTAGCAGAATAAATCCGCTGTGCTTAGATAAACCTTAGAATCATAAAGCCTTTGCCCTATGGTAAAATCCGGTCTTGCTATTAGCTCTGCCGCAACGCCCGCCTTCCATGCCATGCCTATGGAGCTTGAAAGCGCGCTCACCATATGGGGGCGCAGTTTAGGCAGGTACAGCATTTTTATCTTCCTTTTAAGCGGCACATTGTATAGCTTTGCCATTTCTAGCAGTCTAATATCCACACTTCGTATACCCTCAACAACATTTTTATATATTACTGGGAATACTATTAAGAAGGATATAAATATAGAAAGCCTCTCCGCCTTAAACCAAAGAAGCGCAAGTATTACAAATGACGCAACAGGCACTGTTTTCATGCATGTAATATAGGGCATAAGCAGTGTTTCAAAAAAACGGTACCTTGCGCTAATTGCGCCTAAGAGTACAGCTAAAAAAAGCGCAGTAAAAAAGCCTATAAATATATTCTTTGCGGATACATATATGCTGTAAAAAAAGTAAGGCTCCTTCCATATGGTTGCCATGCGCTTTATTACATCTATAGGCGATGATAGAAGAAGCGGCTCATTTAAAATGCTCGCCGCAAGCTGCCATACTAGGACAGCTGCGGCGAAGCTTATTAAACTTTTAGTTTTACTCTGCACCGTAGTAGAAATCGTCCAAGGGGAGCGCTCCCCCTATGCTTGCGGGTTTAAGCTCAAATAGCGTTTCAAGGTAGCCGGAGGCTGCGTTTTTCATGTCATTGCCTGTGATTGCGCTAATATTGCAGTAGGGTATGGCGATTTTTGCTATGGGGGCTTTAGTTATGCCGTATTTTTCAATGAGTTTAGAGCTGCTATCCGTATCGCTGTTTACAAACTCCACGCTGCTGGCAAAGTCTTTAAGGAAAAGCTCTACTTTTTCGGGGCTATTCTGTACGAAGTCTTTCCTTGCAACAACGCAGGCGGTGGTTAGCATACTGCCATCTCCAAGATTTTTCCACTCTTCATCAAGGCTTATGGCAATATTTAGCCCCTCGACTTTTTGTTGTGCAACCGTTACAAAGGGCTGAGGCAGCAGGGCTATTCCCTTTTCCTGTGTGTTAAGTTTAGCTACGGCTTCAGTGGGTTCGCTAAGCCATACCATGTCTATATCTTCATCAAGCGATAGACCTTCTTTTGACAATAGATAGCGCATAGCCATTTCAGGGGTTGCGCCCTTGCCTGTTGCGTATACGGTTTTGCCCTTTAGGTCTTTAAGGGATTTAATATTATCTTCGCCCTTTTCCACAACATATAGTACTCCAGTTGCGCTTATTGCAAGAAGGCTGGCATTACCTTCAAGCTTGTTGTAAAGCAAGCTTGCAAGGTTAGTAGGTACGGCGATTATGTCCATTTCACCCTTTATAAATAGCGGTGTCAGTTCATCCGGGCTTATAGCCATAGTAAAGTCGTATTTTTGAGATGCTTTTCCGTTTTCGTTATCATCAAGCAGTTTAACAAGGCTTATAGTGGTTGACCCCTTAAGACCGCCTAGTCTTACGGGCGTTTCCTCTGCCGATACGCTGATTACCATTGTAAAGAGTATAGCAACAGCAGTAATAAAAGTAATAAATTTTTTCATAGTAAGCATACCTCCTTATGGGGAGAGTATAAGCTTAAAATATCTATTAGTATGTTGCGGATGCAACCATATTAAGGCAATTGAGATACTGATTCGGTAATGGTTTTCTCTTGGGCGATTTTGCTGTGCTTATCAACATCTGCCTTGTTTTTATCCCCACGCGTTAGAATGCCTGCGCCGCTTATACAGCCGCCCTCACATGCCATGCCCTCTATAAAGTTGCCCTTGAGTGCGTTTCGGGACAGCATAAGCAGCGCTCTTCTGCACTCCGCAATGCCGTTGCAGGGTACGGGTTCCGCTACAAAATCGGCGTTGCCAATTTCTTTTACGCCTTGTACTATGGCATCGGAAAGCCCGCCGCTTCTTGCGAATATTCTGCCAAAGTAGGAGGCGTTGTCGAGTAAATCTTCCTCCATATTAACTATGTCTAATTCCTTGCTGTCAAACAGTGCCTGCAGCTCTTCAAAGGTGAGTACGCAGTCTATATAGGGGGCGACTTCGGGCTTTTGAAACTCCACCTTTTTAGCAGTGCAAGGACCTATAAAAATATTCTTGGCTGTGGGGTCATTTTCCTTTATATATTTAGCTATGGTAGCCATGGGAGATAGGTTGTGGGATACATAGTCTACAAGTTTTGGGAAGTTTTTATGCACATAGTCTACAAATGCGGGGCAGCAGCTGCTTGTAAGTATCCCTTTTTTTATTAGTTCCTTTGCTTCGCTTGCGGCTACCATATCGGCGCCAAGGGCGGCCTCAACAACTGTATGGAAGCCAAGCGCCTTTATACCGCTTATAACTTGTCCCAGCTTTGCGTATTTAAACTGGCTGGATATTGCAGGCGCCACAATAGCGTACACTCTATATTTGGTGTTGTTTTGGCTGGATTTTATTATATCTATTGCCTCAAGCAGGTATGACTTGCTCATAATAGCGCCAAATGGGCATTGGTATATGCAGGCGCCGCAGGCTATGCATTTATCTCCATCGATATCCGCAGCCATACTTTCATCCATGCTTATGGCTTTAACTGTGCTGCAGGCGTTTTCACAGGGACGTGTGTGGTTTTGTATGGCGTTATAGGGGCATACCTTTGCGCATAGACCGCAGTCTATACATTTTGTCTTATCTATTTGTGCTTTTTGCTTAGAATCAAAAGTGATTGCGTCCTTCTTACACACTTCTTGGCACCTATGCGCAAGACAGCCGCGGCAGGAGTCGGTTACTTCATAGCCGCTGGCAGGGCACTCATCACATGCTATTTTTATTACTTCTATCACATTGGGGTTGCTCTTATCCCCGCCCATAGCGAGCTTAACTCTCTCTGCAAGTATAGCCCTTTCCTTGTATACGCAGCAGCGCATTGTAGGTATGTTGCCGGGTACTATACGGCGGGGTATATCCAATATCTCTTCTTGAAGAGTATTATTCCATGCCGCTCTTGAAACTTCAGTCATAGCCCTGTATTGTAGGTATTGTATTTTTGTATCAAATTTACGCATAATATTCTCCTAAATAGCTTTTTATTCGATAGCTTGATATGTAATAATTAAAGCGACTGCAAATTTGTTGCTAATAATATCAATGTCTTATTTTTTGGACATTATTTCGTCTTGGAAGAAGGAATCCACCTCTTCGGGCAAAAGAGAAAAATATTTTCCATCAAGCTTTACGCTTACGCGGTCCGCCTGACAGCGGTTTAAACAAAATATTCCGGAAAATTCAATACTGTCTTCAAGCTTATTTTCTTCAATAAGCTTTCTTAGTCTTTCCACTACCTGCCTTGAGCCTCTTAGATGACAGGAGCTACCTACACATACAACTAATTTCATTTTAACCTCCTCCAACTAACGCCGATAACGCATTATAGCATAAAAAAACATTTTTTACCTAGGCTAAAAAACGCCCGCTTATGCTAGGTTTCGCCCTTGCGATAAATTACTGTAGATACTATAATGTATACGTATGCTCATCTGCCAAGGAGGGAGTAATGAGGAATAATATTTGGGCGCTGCTTAACAAGATAGCCCCTCAGGAGGTTGAGGAGCTGGTAAGGCGCATCAATATACTTTCGGGCGTAGCAAAGCTAAGACCCGTCGGTAGGCGCAAGCTGGCGTCATACCTTAACACTTCCGAAAGGAAGATACGCTCCTCAGCTGAACAGATGGCAGAACTAGGGCTTATTACAACCCAAAGCTCGGGTATGCGGCTTACTAAAAAGGGGGATGAGCTGCGTGTTAGGTTTGAAGCTTTTGGCAAAATACCCGGCAATGCTTCAGATCTTCAAAAGAGGATGTCAAAATACCTTGACGTGCCGGAGGTATACATAGCCCCGGGCGATGTGGACAAAAGCGCCTCGCTTGAAGCTATAGCTTTCCTATCCGCTATGGTGCTAACGTCATATTTAAGACCCGGCTGTATTATAGCAATAGCAGGCGGTTCCACTATGGCAACCATTGCCGATGAAATGAGCACATCCTACCCTGATATTACTGTCGTGCCCGCACGCGGAGGTATAGGCAGCCAGATATCCACTCAGGCGGATTTTGTGGCTTCAAGGCTTGCGGAAAAACTCGGCTGTCAGTGCCGGCTTATGTATCTGCCTGATGATTTGGATTATTCTACCCTTAGAAAACTTGAAAAATCCACCACTATTAAAGAGGTGCTTGGGCTGGTTAAAAAAGCGGATATAATACTGCTTGGTATAGGCAGGGCGGATAGTATGGCAAACCGCCGCGGTCTTGAAAATTCGCAAATGCAAACGCTGCTAAGCCTTGGCGCGGTGGGCGAATCCGCAGGGCATTTTTTCAACATAGAGGGGCATACGGTATACCAAAGCCCGTCTGTAGGAGGGCATATAAACTTCGAAGGTGAAAACCATATCACTATAAGCTGCGCCGGCGGTTATTCAAAGGCGGAGGCGATTATAGGCGCAGTACGTCACCACAAGCCCGCTGTGCTTGTAATAGACGAGGGAGCCGCAAAAGGTATTGCGGAAAAAATGTAAAAGCTTAGGGCATAGCCTTTGCTAATAGATTGGAGGAAATATATATGAGCAAAAAAACCGTAAGAGATATCGCCCCCAAGGGGAAAAGAATACTCATGCGTGCGGACTTCAACGTTCCTATGGACGAAAACCGCAAGATTACCGATGACAGCCGCATATTAGGTGTGCTGCCTACAATACAATATCTGCTTGACGCAGGCGCTAAACTTATACTTATGAGCCACTTGGGCCGCCCAAAGGGCGAAGTAAACCCAAAATATTCGCTTGAGCCTGTTGCCGAAAGGCTTTCAGAGCTGTTAAATAAGCCTGTTAAAATGTCAAAAGATGTAATAGGCGAAGATGCTAAAAAGCTTGTGGCAGAGCTTAAAGACGGCGATGTAATGCTGCTTGAAAACCTGCGCTTCCATAAGGAAGAAGAGGCGAATGATGATGGTTTTGCCAAGGCGCTTGCCTCCTTTGGAGATATATATGTAAACGATGCCTTCGGTACCGCGCACCGTGCACATGCCTCAACAGAGGGCGTAACCCGCTTTATAGATACAAGCGTTTCAGGTTTCCTAATTGAAAAAGAGCTTAAGTTCCTTGGCGAAGCGGTAGAAAACCCCGAGCGTCCTTTCGTGGCTATACTTGGCGGCGCTAAAGTATCAGATAAAATTGGCGTTATTGAAAATCTGCTTAACAAGGTAGATGTGCTGCTTATAGGCGGCGGTATGGCATATACTTTTATTAAGGCAATGGGCGGCAATATTGGTAAATCTCTTCTTGAAGAAGATAAGATAGAGCTTGCAAAGAACCTGCTTGAAAAAGCTGAAGAGAAAAACGTAAAGCTGCTGCTTCCTGTAGACACGCTTATAGCAGACGATTTTAGCAACGACGCTAATACCGATGTAGTAAAAACAGGCGAAATACCTGATGATTGGCAGGGGCTAGATATTGGATCTAAAACCCGCGAACTTTTTGCAAGTGAAATTAAAAAAGCAAAGACAGTCGTATGGAACGGTCCCATGGGCGTGTTTGAAATGCCTACATTTGCTAAGGGCACAAAGGCTATAGCTAAGGCTATGGCGGAGTGCGGCGGTACCACAATAGTTGGCGGTGGGGACAGCGCTGCTGCGGTTGAAAGCATGGGCTTTGGCGATAAGATAAGCCATATATCAACAGGCGGCGGAGCATCATTAGAATTTTTAGAGGGCAAGGAGCTGCCCGGCGTTAAAGCGCTTTCAGATAAATAGGAGGAAACATGAGAAAAGCTATAATTGCAGGAAACTGGAAGATGAATAAAACCCCTTCCGAAACAGGGGCATTTGTAGAAAGCCTTAAACCGCTTGTGAAGGACGCTAAGTGCGATGTAGTAATATGCGTGCCTGCGGTATGTATTCAGGAAGCCGTAAAAGCAAGCGAAGGCAGCAATATTAAAGTAGGCGCTCAAAATGTGCATTTTGCGGCGAGCGGCGCGTATACTGGAGAAGTATCAGCTGCTATGCTTAAAGACGCAGGCGTTGAATATGTAATAGTTGGGCACTCCGAGCGCCGCCAGTACTTTGGCGAAACAGACGAAACCGTAAACCTAAGGGCAAAAGCTGCCTTTGAAGGCGGACTTACCCCCATAATATGCGTTGGCGAAACCAAAGAGCAGCGCGAAAAAGGCTATACGGAAGCCCTTCTTAAATACCAGACAATGGTAGCGCTTTCCGGCTTTACCGCGGAAGAAGTAGCGAAGCTTGTAATAGCCTATGAACCCGTATGGGCTATAGGCACAGGTCTTACTGCAAGCGATGAGCAGGCGAATGAAGGTATAGGTATAATAAGGGAAGCTATAAGGGCAAGCTTTGGAGATAGTGCCGCAAACAGCGTACGCATACAGTACGGCGGCTCAATGAAACCCTCAAATGTAAATGGTCTTATGGCTCAGAGCGAGATAGACGGCGGGCTTATCGGCGGCGCCTCTCTCAAAGCGGAGGATTTTTCTAAGGTCGTCAACTATGGAGAGTAACAAAAAACTTACTGCGCTTATTATAATGGACGGTCTTGGCGAGAGGACTGCTATTGAAGGTAACGCTGTAAAGCTTGCCGGTACCCCAAACCTTGACAGGCTTAAGCAAAAATACCCTTGGCAGCTTATAGGCGCCTCGGGTATGGATGTAGGGCTGCCCGACGGGCAGATGGGTAACAGCGAAGTCGGGCACCTTAACATAGGCGCAGGAAGGATAGTATATCAGGAGCTCACCCGCATAAGCCGTGATATAGAAACCGGCGCATTCTTTGAAAACAAAGCGCTGCTCTGGGCTATGGATAAGGCTAAGAAAAAAGACGCTAAGCTCCACCTTATAGGCCTTCTTTCAGATGGCGGCGTGCATAGCCATATAACCCACCTGTTTGCACTGCTTAATATGGCAAAGCAAAAGGGCATAAAGGATGTACTAGTCCACTGTCTTATGGACGGTAGGGACGTTGCCCCCGATAGCGGTATAGACTATATCCGCCAGCTTGAGCATGAGCTTAACCGCCTTGGCGTAGGCAGGATTGCAAGCGTACAGGGCAGGTACTATGGCATGGATAGGGATAATATATGGGATAGGGTAAAGCTGGGTTACGATGCCATAGCTTTAGGCGAAGGCGTTGTAGCTGAAAGCGCAGAAAAAGCTGTGCTGGATAGCTATGCTGAAGGCGTTATGGATGAATTTATCATTCCCGTTGTAATACCTTTTGAAGGCAAAACCTCTAAGGTAGAGAGCGGGGACAGCATAATCTTCTATAACTTTAGGCCCGATAGGGCAAGGCAGCTAACCCGCGCATTTACCGAAAAAAGTTTTAACAGCTTTGAAAGGCAGTATATACCTACGCAGTTTGTAACCATGACACGCTATGACGAAACGCTTACCAACCTAAAGGTAGTAAACCCGCCTGAGGAGCTTACCAACACATTTGGAGATTATATATCTTCACTTGGCAAAACGCAGCTTCGTATAGCCGAAACGCAGAAATACGCACATGTAACATTCTTTTTCAGCGGCGGTAATGAGGAACTTGTACCGGGCGAAGATAGAATACTTATAGATTCCGACAAGAAAGTACCTACCTTCGATAAAAAACCCGAGATGAGCGCACCTCAAGTAACTGAGGAAGCCTTAAAGCAAATACGCTCCGGCAAGTATGATGTTATGATACTCAACTTCGCCAACTGCGACATGGTAGGACATACAGGCATACTTGAAGCGGCAGAAAAGGCAGTAAAAGAGGTAGATAAGGATGTAGGCATACTGGTTGATGAAATTATCCGCCTTGGCGGTATAGCATTTGTAACTGCAGACCACGGCAACGCAGAGCAGATGTTCGATGAAAACGGCGGACCTTTCACCGCCCATACAACAAACCCAGTACCCTTTATAGCCTGCGGGGAGGAGTTTATAGGCAGGACAGTCAGGTCCGGCGGCAAACTGTGCGACATAGCTCCTACAATGCTTAAAGCCATGGGCATACAGCAGCCCACAGATATGACGGGAGCTCCGCTTATATAAGGTAAACAAACTAAAAGCCTGTGCGAATAAATCGTACGGGCTTTTTTTATATTTAGGCGCAGCTATAAGCTGTACAAAATTAAGTTATATACTTTGTTTTTTCCCTAAGTACTGAGAAGAATTTACTTATGGCTCCTTAGGCAGGAAGTTCCATGATTTGCTGCCTTCGGGTATCATTTGAAGATCGGTACGGTAGAATGTAAATATGCAGTAGTCAATTACATCGGGGTTGGGGTTGGAGCCTGTTAGGTGGATTACGCCCGGGCTTACATAAAAGTAGCCGGTTGTTATAGGTATCCCGCTGCGCATAGCATATATAGCCTTGCCTGTGTATGTACAGGTAAGCGCAGGGTCTACCATGTATATATTGCCGAGCCTTCCCATAAGCTTGCCGTTTCTAATGCCTATGTATATTGGCGGGGGCATGTTCCCGCCGGACATTTGGTTTATATCTTCCGGGGATATTTCTATTGTCATGGGCGGCTCCTTTATGCCTACAACGCCGCCTGTAAGCTCCCATACGCCCTCAAAATCGGCAAGCGTAGCGGGTATTGCGGCGGCGTAATCCTCCTCTATTAAAAAGTCGGGCTGGGGGCGCTCAAAGTTGCGGTTGTCCTCGCCTTCAAGCACTCCGTCCTTATACCAGAGTACTTCAAAATAGTTGCCATCAAGATCTTGTATATCAACCATAACTATATCATCAAGCATGATTTCAGCCTTCCATGTAATTGGTATTTCCTGGCTGGAATTTTTCATAGTGCCAGTACCGTCGGGGTTTAAGTTAAGCTCCCAAGGGTCTGCGGCGGCGTTTGTCTGTATCCAGCTGCCCTCAAAGCCATCCATTGGTTCAAGAGTAATTTTTTCATCGTCAGCAGTAATGGGCAATAGTGTGGCAAGCAGCAATAGCATAAGCAAAAGGGACAGTGTTTTTTTCATAATTTCACCTTTCTTTTTTCAATATTGGGTTTATATGAGCTTAAGGTTTTACAATATATGCAATAAGTATAACAAGCGGCAGATATTTCTCTATAGATATACTCTGGCTGTAAGCAATGTTCATAAAAAACTTGCCCCGTAATAAGGTATACGGGGCACATGAGTAAATGCATATTTTTAGTCCATAAGGTCAACAAGCGCGTACATGCGCTCAAGATAATCCGCATCTTCCAAGGAGAAGGGGCTTATATTTTCAGAATTGCGCTTATAGCTAACAGGACAGTTTATGTACATCAGTACATGGTCATCAACGCCCAAACGGCTCATAACATTTACAGGCATATCAAAGGGAATATCAACTTCTTTAAGTTTAGAAGGCTTTATGGTATTAACAGAGCTTATATCATCAAAGAATGTAAGAATACCATCTTTAAGCTTAACGCCGGAGTATGTTTCCGTCTTTACAGTTACCATGCCCTGTTTAACTGTTACTATTACATCTCCTACTGTATGCATGCCGCTTGATATTAGGGGAAATACATATTCTCCGTCAAACGAGAGGTCAATAGGGGTAAACATCTCATAGCCTTTGGTAAGGTCGTCCCTAAACATTAAGAATAGCGGTCCTTCTGATGTTACAAAACTGCCCGCCTTTGAAGATGTGGTTTTTGATTTGCCGGGTTTTTTAGGCGTTTTTTCAGGAGTACCATCTTCAGGATTGGTTTTCCCGCCTCCTGATGGGTCGGTTTTCTCATCGCCCGGGGGCTTGGATTTCTTGTCGTCCGGGAGTTTAAGCTTGCCATCGCCCGGGAATTTGCTGCCCGGGGGGTCAAATAAACCGCCGTCTTCATCGCCCTTTTTGTCGTCCGGGAGTTTAAGTTTACCATCGCCCGGGAATTTAATGCCCGGAGGATCAAATAAACCGTCATCTTTGGGGAGTTTAGGAAATCCGCCCGGAGGAATAATTGTACCGCCTGGGGGTTTAATCAACTTACTTGGAAGTTTAGAAGCGTATACAATGGGTGCTGTAAGGGTTATAAATATAACGGTTACAAGTAACAGAGAGAAGATTTTTTTCATGATTCTTTCACCAACCTTTATAATATGGGATTTATCTAAATATGGAGTTTGACTCCATATAGTCCGTCTAACAAAAGGCGGTTGTTTAAATTAAGTATGAGCTAAATATTATTTCAAATATTCGCCCCAGCAGGCTGTACGGGGCACGTATACTAAATATTATATATTAATCCATAAGGTCAATTAGTTCGTACATGCGCTCCAGATAATACTCATCTTCCAGGGAGAAGGGTGTTATATATTCCGAGTTGCGTTTATAGCTTACGGGGCAGTTTATGTACATAAGCACATAGTTGTCAACGCCTAAGCGACTCATAACATTTACAGGCATATCAAAGGGAATATCAACTTTTTTAAGCTTTGAAGGCTTTATAGTACTTACTGAACTAATATCCTCAAAGAATGTAAGAATACCGTCTTTGATTTTAACGCCGGGATACATCTGCGGGCTTACAGTTACCATGCCCTGCCTTATTGTTACTATTAATTCGCCTACTGTATGCATGGCATTGGATACAAGGAGGAATACATATTCACCATCAAAGGAGAGATCCATAGGGGTGAACATCTCATAGCCTTTGGTAAGGTCGTCCCTAAACATTATGAACAGAGGTCCTTCTGATGTTACAAATTTGCCCGACTTTGGAACTTTAGTCTTAGGCTTGCCGGGGTTTACAGGCACTTTAGGTGTTTTATCCTCAGGAATCTCTGGAGGGTTAAGTATATCATCAAGTACATCCTTGGGAACCCTAGGCATTTTTGGTGGATATTTAGTCTTTGGTGTGGGTGTTGGGAGAAGATCTTTAATAGTACCCGGATCTATTGTAGGAGGAATTACAGGAACCTTTATTTTGGGTGTAGGTGTTGGGATAATATTAATAAGAGCATTGGGATCTATTGTAGGATGAATGATAAATTTAGAGGCATATACAATGGGTGCTGTAAGGGTTATAAATATAACGGTTACAAGTAACAGAGATAAGATTTTTTTCATGATTCTTTCACCTTTCTATTTGTTTTTATGGATCTATTAAAACATAATAAGTTTACCAATTGAAGCTTGCTTAAACAACTGCACTTTAGGGTAGTATTCGGCTCAACTGTACCTATCCTTTAGGGTAGGTAAGCGCATAATAAAAGGCAGTTTAAGGGTTTTATTCTAATAGGGCTACAAACATAAAAAATAGTATTATGAAAGCAAAAAAACAAAGCCGCCGATATAGAGGCACATTTAAATTTGTATGTGCTTAATCCCTAAGGATTTATTAAATAATATTCGCTATTTATCTAAGAAAAGCGCCATAAGCTCCCCTCTTGAGGTAACGCCAGCCTTGCGGTATGCATTTAGCGCGTGGAACTTAACAGTATTTTGTGATATATGCAACTCTGCCGCACACTGTTTATAGGTCATACCCTTGAGAAGGCATTTAACAACTTCTTCCTCCCGCGCGGTAAAGCCGTAATTTAGCACAAGCTGCTTGTGTTTTTCCTGTGTATTTTCCTGTACCGCCGCCTTTATAAAAAGCTGCTGGGATATTAGGGGCATCATAAGGATAAACAGCACAAAAAGACAAATTGTTGTTAGTGTACCTACAAGCGGCATCATCTCAGGCGCTTTTTTGGCTAATATGCCGGGTATTATGTGCAGCAGCAGGGAGACGTTAAATATAACGGCAAGCACCCACTTGAAAAGCCTTAAGTTGACGAACTTACCCAGTACAAGCCCCAGCAGATAATAAGAAGCTATAAAGCCCATATGGGAAAAACCTTGTGTCATGCTGGCGGCAAGAATTCCATGGCTATTTGGAAGCAGTAGGCGCAATATAAATGTACCTGCCATTCCGATAAAAAATATATTGCACATATGCCATATTTTAAACTTCGCCGCCACATATATTATTATGCACAGCGCAAACACCGCCAGCCCTGAAAGACCGCTTATTAGCTGCGAGGGGGCGGCGGGCAGATAGCTATAGAAAAATACTATAGCCCTATGAGCGAAGAAGAAAAATAATGCCGGCGCAAGTTTTTTGCCATGACCGTGTATTGATTTGTTTTTAATATGTTCAAAGTCTTGCGTATTATATAGTGTAAGACATCCTGCGCTTACAAGCACCTGCAGAGCAACGAAAACTTTGCCGCTTTTGATTCCAAGAGGAACAAGGGCTATGAACAACTGAAAAAACAGACAAAAAAGAGAGGTTATAGCTGCGCCTATAAGCCGCTGCGTATCATTAAGCGCGCAGGAAAAGCCGAACAGCTGAAAACCGGAACAGCCGCCAAGTAGCAGAGAAAAAATAATACCCGCTAATGCTGCAAAGGGACCTATAGGTAAAATTAAGCAAAGTACAAAGGTAAATGCCATAAGTACCGCCAAATGACGTGCGTACCTAGCAATGGTTTCAAGTTTTACAAAGGCGAACAGCAGCCCTATTCCTATTGAATAGGAAATTCCCATCAAAAAAATGTTGTTAATCCCAAATATTGGATAGGCATCGGTAATTAAGCTGTTTTTCATACCTGGGAAAATGGGTGCAAGGGAAAACATAAGCATATATTTAATATGTTCAGAGCGTAGCTCCTGCTTGAGAGAGCGAAAGCTTTGCATAAGTGAGTCTTTATTTTTGCGGGATTTTTGAGAAAATAGCGGCAATTTCTTCCTCCTTTGAAGCCGTTTGTAAGAGGAACTTCTACTATAATTATATCATATAATTTATTATTGGCAAAATTATTACTTACCCAAAAGGATAGGACAAATTTCCTTTTTTATCGAAATACTATCCATACGGATAGGTATACGCGGCATATTACGTGTATGAAAACAGATAAAACATATATCCTATCAATGCTTTAAGGGAGAAAAGCAGTATACATAATATCAAAACAATCTAATATCAAACCCTAGTTTAAAGCCGTTGGATGTTATAATAAATACTTGCCAACGGGCAGTCTATGCGATATATTTATTGCGTTGTTTTATTATTTTAAGGAGTGTATATGCTGAGAGAGGACATACGCAACATAGCGATAATAGCCCATGTAGACCACGGAAAGACAAGTCTGGTAGACCAAATGCTAAAGCAGAGCGGGGTGTTCCACCAGAACCAGCAAGTAGATGATAGGGTTATGGATTCAGGCGCAATAGAGCGGGAGAGGGGTATAACCATACTAGCCAAGAACACCGCGGTGCATTACAAGGGCGTAAAAATAAACATAATAGATACACCGGGCCATGCCGATTTTTCGGGCGAAGTGGAGCGCGTGCTTAAAATAGCCGATGGGGTGCTGCTATTAATAGACAGCTTTGAAGGACCTATGCCGCAGACCCGTTTTGTGCTTAAAAAAGCGCTGGATTTAAAGCTTAAGGTGCTGCCTGTAATAAATAAAATAGACAGGCAGGACGCTAGACCTCTTGAAGTTGTAGATGAACTGCTGGATTTATTTATAGACCTTGGAGCAGACGACAGCACGCTTGATATACCCGTGTGCTTTGTGTCCGCGCGCCTTGGCACTGCCACTTTTGATATAGATAAAAAGGGTGAAGATTTAAGCCCTCTGTTTGATGCAATACTTAAATATGTACCCGCTCCCGTGGGCGATAAGGAAGCGCCGCTTCAGCTGCTTATATCCACAATAGATTATAATGACTATGTGGGCAGGATAGGCATAGGCCGCATAATGCGGGGGGAAATAGACGCAAGCGAAAGCCTTGTGCGAGTAAACATGCAAAAGCCCGAGGAACATACCCCCTTTAAGCTTATAGATTTAAGTGTGTTTGATGGGCTTACGAAGCTTAAAGTAGATAGCGCATACATAGGGGATATAGTGGCTATATCAGGGCTTTCAGATATTTCCATAGGCGATACCATATGCACTGCGGATAAACTGGAAGCGCTGCCATTTGTAGCTATAGGCGAGCCTACTGTATCTATGACATTTTCTGTAAACGACAGCCCCTTTGCGGCTAGGGAAGGCAGCCTTGTTACAAGCAGGCACCTTAGGGCAAGGCTTTTTAGAGAAGCCGAGAGCGATGTAAGCTTAAAGGTGGCAGAAGGTGAAACACCCGACAGCTTTGTAGTATCCGGCAGGGGAGAACTGCACCTTTCCGTGCTTATAGAAAATATGCGCAGGCAAGGCTATGAATTTCAGGTGAGCCGCCCTAAGGTTATAACTAAAATTATAGATAGTGAGTTATGCGAGCCAATGGAACGCCTGCATATAGATGTGCCGCAGGCACATGTAGGCGCTGTTATAGAAAAATTAGGCAGGAGGCGCGGTACACTTGAAAGTATGCACGGTAATGAGCGCGTGCGAATGGAGTTTATAATACCCGCTAGGGGGCTTTTGGGTTATAGAAGCGAATTTTTAACAGACACAAGGGGTGAAGGCATACTCGCCGCAGTGTATGAAAGGTATGAGCCTATGCATGGCGATATACCTCAGCGCGGTGCAGGGGCGCTTATTTGCTATGAAACAGGGGAGACTACGCAGTATGGGCTTTTCGGTGCGCAGGATAGGGGTACGCTTTTTATCCCTCCTCAAACCCCGGTATATGCGGGTATGATATGCGGCAGGTCTAACAGGGGCGAAGACATAGTAATAAACATATGCCGCAAAAAGCATATAACCAATGTGCGTAATGCAGCTGCATCTGAGGATTCTTTAAGGCTTGTGGGTATGCATATATTATCGCTTGAAGAATGTTTGGAATTTATAGATGATGATGAACTGCTTGAAGTAACCCCTCAAAGCCTTAGGATGAGAAAGCGCATATTGGAACACGATAAGCGCATGAAGATTGCTTCAAAGAACAAGTGATAGAGTACTAAATTGCTATATTTATGCCGCCAAATTCAAAAAAAGAATTTGGTGGCTTTGAGTTTTTAGAAAGTATAACTGTAGAAAAAATATTGAACAGGCAAAGCAAAATCCACTGTTTTAATAATTATTGCTTATTTCATTTTATCACATGTATATAAATATTATTTATCCGGCGCAAATGTGCCTGCTTCTACCTGCTTTTTGAAATTGAGCACTGCATCTACAAATTGCTTGGGGCAGTCAGCGTGTATGTCGTGCATGGAATTAAAGCCGGTTATATATTGACTATTTGGTATAAGGCTACATACCCTCTTTGCGTCCTCTATATCCATGGCTGATAGCAACATGCCGTCTTCATCGTAGTAGCTGGGAGCAGTGTCTTTGCTGGGGTTTACCTGCATAACAAGAGTGGGGGCTTTTATTTTTTTGAGAGTTTCCTCCTGATTGAAGCCATCAAACCAAGTAAAATCATAGAAGCTTTCTCCAAAATACAAATCGTAGTCGCCTGTTCCGTCTTGTGTGTTGCGGGTAAGTTCAAATATTGCGTTTACGCCGATTTCAGGCGGATAAAACCACAGGCGCGGAATTTCCCCCGGATGCTTTTCCATGTATTTAAGTGCAGGACCTTTTATACCCTTTTCCCATATATCGCCCCCTTGCTTATTGATTAAATCTATCATAGGGTCGTATAGCAGGCTGTAATGCGTGTAACTGTCTATCTCTTGCTGGTTTAAGTAATTATGCATATTTTCAAATCCTTTGTATGCAAATGTTTTTTCAGCCCTGCCCTTTTCTGTGGAGAAAAAGGGTCCATCCTCAAGTATAAGCCCTATTACATTTTCAGGGTTATTGGCACCAAGCCATGAGGCAAGCAGCGCACCTGAAGAATGACCTGAAACATATGAGGGTTTTTCTATAACACTATCCATAAACCATATTAAATCCTGCCCTATAATGTTTGCCTTGTATTTAGATGTATCTTTGCTGGATTTGCCGTGCCCATAATAATCCACAGCAAAAATGTGAAACTCCTTAGATAGGTCAGGTAAAACCTTTGCATAGTCCTTCCATGTAGTTTGTTGTCCGTGCAGCAATAAAAGCGGAGGACCGTTTGAAGGTCCCTCACCATAATTTAGCACGGAGCCATCATATAAAACTGCCTGTTTTTCTATAAAGCCGAGCTTTTCACCTGTCTTCTGCATGAAGTTTTCGTTCATATAGTCATAATTTATATTTCTGTATGCATAAAATGCAACTATAGCAGCAAGCGATGTAATAATTATTAGTATTATTCTAAGTGCTTTCAAAATATTCCCTCCTTGTGTGTTTATGCAATCCTATATAAGTATTGTCTAACTAAGCAAATATATTATAATTTATATTCTTTTGGCTGTCTATAACTGTATTATGCACGGAGCTATTTGACAGGCTCATAGTATACAATGTTATGTATAACTGCTGGAAACACAGATAATTAAACCTTAAAAAGTTGTGTGGTTTTTACTGATATTGAGTAATATAAATGAACTTCACTCTATTTGTTTATAATATATAGTCTAAAAAAACGGGGTTGTTTCAAAAAAAAGAGTGCTTTTTTTGCTGCGCTTTATCATGCTTTTTATCTATGTATAATAACCAATAAATCAACATTGACAATTTAATCAACATATGGCAAAATACAACCGACCGGCAGACTGTCGAGTAATTGTGAAAGGTGTTTTACTATGGATAACAGAAAAAACGAAATATTAGATGTTACAAGAAGGCTAATAAATGAAAAGGGTCTTATAAACACTTCCACAAACGATATTGCGCGCGCGGTGGGCATATCTAGGGGTACACTGTACCACCATTTTGAGAGTAAGGAAGCCATACTGGATGCCCTTGTTGATAAGGTAAGCGCTGATATATACATGCGCGCAAGGGAAATTGCGCAGGATAAATCCATTCCCGTAATGGAGCGCATACTTAAAACCGTATTATCTGTAAATGTAAGCGACAGTTCCGACCATGTAATACTTGAGCATTTAAATAGCCCCAACAACATATTGCTCCACCAAAAAGTTCAAAAGGAAATGTTGGCAACGCTTCCCGGCATACTCGCTTCAATTATAGAAGATGGCAATGAGCAGGGGGTATTTAATGCAAAATACCCTTACGAATGCATGGAAATGCTGGTTGCCTATACTTCGCTGGTATTTGACGGCGATTTTATCGAGATGAGCGAAGAAGAAAGTACAAACAGACTTGTTGCGCTTATGCATAATATTGAGCGTATGCTGGGCGCTGAAGAAGGCGCCTTTAATCCCTTTGTAGAGGCAATAGCTTATGGAAAAAGAGATTAATATCATTAAAAATAGAAGGTTCCTAATCTTTTGGCTTGCAAGCCTATTTGCAGCCATTGGCAGCGGCATGACATCCTTTGCGATAGGTATTTATATATTCCAAAAAACGGACTCTGCCTTTATAAAATCTATGATTAGCCTTGTTGCATTTTTACCTACTATTATTTCAGGTCCCTTTGCGGGCACACTTGCAGATAGGTTTGACCGCAGGAAAATGATGGTGCTGGGCGATGGACTTTCTAGCCTTGGCATTATGCTTATACTTTTTTCGCTGTATTTTGCGGATAGCAATATAATGCTTATTGGCTGCGGTGTATTTGTGTCTGCGCTATTTTCAAGCATGATAGAACCTGCTGCAAAAGCAACAGTGTCTGACATGCTAAATGAAGAGGAATATACCAAGGCAAGCGGGCTCTTACAGCTTGCAGGCGCGGCTAGGTTTTTAATATCCCCCATAATTACAAGCTTTGTAATGGCGCGTGGTGGTCTTGCAGCGGTGCTGTATATAGACCTTTTTACCATTTTCAGCACAATAGGTGCGGTTATATATATTTCCCAAGGTTTAACTGCAAAGAAAGCGGCGAAGAAAGAAACCTATACACAAAGCCTACGCCAAGGTTTTGCAGCCATAAAAAACAATTCCGGAATTAAAGTGCTTGTGTTCTTTTTAACTCTATTAACCTTTATGTTAGGCTCTATACAGGAGCTTTCAACACCGCTTATTCTATCCTTTACAGACGCAAAAACCCTAAGCATAATGCTTACAATTGCAGCTTTAGGTATGGTAGTAAGTTCGCTCTACCTTGGTATGCGGAAAATAAAAGGGAATAAGATTATAATATTAAGCTTTTCTGTTTTAATATCGGGCATTGGCATGGTTGGCTTTGGAGCTAAAGAAAATGTTTTTTTGATTACTCTGTCCGGCTTCGTGTTTTTTATGACACTGCCCTTTATGAATTCAATCGCAGATTATTTAATACGCGTAAACATACCAAACAGCTTGCAAGGCCGTGTGTTTGGCATTATTGGCACTATATCGCAGCTTGGATATGTATTTGCCTATGGGCTTTCAGGCTTTCTGGCGGATTATCTATTCCGCCCCCTGCTTCAAGAAGGCGGCGCACTTGTAAGTTCCATAGGGCGCATAATAGGCGTTGGAAGCGGCAGGGGAATTGGTTTATACATCATTTGTGAGGGTTTTATGCTTATGGTTTTGGCAATTTTATTGTCTAAAAATAATGCACAACTTCAATTGAAAGGAGAAGGGAATATTCTAAAGGATTAGCCAAACAAATAGCATATAGATATATATGATACAACAAAACCGCCGCAAGCTTAAACCTTGCGGCGGTTTTATAATATTAGTATTAAAGATACTAGAACTTCATAGGATTAATTCTAATTCCGGGGCCCATAGTGCTGCTTACATAAAGCGAGCGGATATATGTACCCTTTGAAGTGGCGGGCTTAGCGCGTATTACGGCTGCCATAAGTGTGTTAAGGTTTTCTGCGAGTTGCTCCTCTGTGAATGATACCTTGCCTATAGGCACGTGTGCGATTGCGCTTTTATCTATACGGTATTCTACTTTACCTGCTTTAATTTCTTCAATCGCTTTAGATACATCTTGTGCAACAGTGCCTGCCTTGGGGTTTGGCATAAGACCCTTGGGACCTAATATGCGTCCTATCCTGCCTACTACGCCCATCATATCGGGTGTGGCGACGGCGACATCAAAGTCAAACCAGTTTTCGTTTTTGATTTTATCTACTAAATCTTGGTCGCCTACATAGTCTGCGCCGGCGGCTTTTGCTTCTTCAGCCTTTTCGCCTTTTGCGAACACAAGCACTCTTACTTTCTTACCTGTGCCGTGGGGCAGTATTACCGTGCCGCGCACCTGTTGGTCTGCATGGCGGGGGTCTACGCCAAGTCGGACAGAAACTTCTACCGTTTCGTCAAACTTTGCCTTGCCTGTCTGTTTTACAAGCGCAACAGCCTCTTCAGGGTCATACTGCCTATGCTTTTCAACAAGCTTTAAGCTTTCTAAATATCTCTTACCGTGTTTCATATTTACCTCCTGTGGTGATATCGGCGTAATGCCTTCCACAAATTATCATTCTTCTACTGTTATGCCCATGCTGCGCGCCGTGCCTGCAACCATGCTCATAGCACTTTCTATGTTTGCGGCATTTATATCCGGCATTTTTACTGTTGCAATCTCACGTACTTGGTCTTTGGTAAGCTTTGCCACTTTTACCTTGTTAGGCTCTGCAGAACCGCTCTCAATGCCCAGCGCCTTTTTTATAAGCACGGGAACCGGAGGCGTCTTTGTGATAAAGGTAAACGACCTATCAGCATAAACGGTAATAACAACAGGTATTATAAGGCCTATGTCCTTAGCGGTACGGGCGTTAAATTCCTTGCAGAAGCCGGGAATGTTTACACCGTGCTGACCTAAAGCCGGGCCTATTGGCGGCGCAGGCGTTGCCTTGCCGGCAGGCACCTGTAGTTTTATCATTGCGACTACTTTTTTTGCCATCTTGTGGCACCTCCTATAATAGTGGTATGTCGGCGCTTAGCGCCTCCCACGTTTTGGGCTAGAGTTTCTCCGCTTGGGAGATCTCAATCTCTACTTGAAGTTCCCGCCCAAGGAACATCTTAACTTTAACTTGCATTTTGCCATGTTCAATATCTATGGATTCTACCGTGCCTGTAAAGTTTACAAGCGGACCTTCGGTAATGCGTACTTCCTCGCCCACTACCATCTTACAGGCTTCTGCCTGTGGGCGGCGGGATAGCATGTGCTCTACTTCTTCCTCGCTCAGCGGAACGGGTTTGCTTTCAGGACCTACAAAGCCTGTAACGCCCCTAGTGTTGCGCACCACGTACCAGCTGTCGCTTGTGATCACCATCTTAACAAGCACATAGCCGGGGAAGGTTTTATGCTGCTTTACCTTACGCTTGCCGTCTCTAATTTCGACTACTTCTTCGATAGGCACTTGCACCTCCTGTATGAGGTGCTGCATATGTTGGTTTTCGGCAGCCTTTTCGAGGTTGTCCTTCACCTTGTTTTCATAGCCTGAATAGGTGTGCACCACATACCAGAGTGCCTGCGGAGTTTTTTCGGACATTACTATCCCCTCAGGAGCCGATTATCCTGGCGATGAGCTTAGATGCACCAAGGTCAAGAAGCCCTATTACAAGCCCCATGAATGCCATGAAAGCAAGTACAATTCCTGTGTATTGGAACAGGTTTTCTCTGTTTGGCCAAGTTACCTTTTTAAGCTCTCTCCAGGTGTTTCTAAAGGGCGATGCTATAAGCTTCGGCAAGCGTTTAAAGAAGTTAAGCACCTTTTGGAAGAAGTTTAGTTCATCCTTTCGCTTGTCGGCAGCTTTCTTAGTCGCCTTTTGGCGGTTTTTTCCCTCAGACATGGCTTACCTCGTTTCCCTATGTGCGGTATGTTTACGGCAGAAACGGCAGTATTTGTTCATTTCCAGCCTATCGGGTGAGTTTTTCTTGTTTTTAACGGTGGGGTAATTGCGCTGCTTGCACTCTTGGCAAGCCAGCACTATATTAGCCCTTGCACCTTTAACAGCCATTTTGGCACCTCGTTTCTATGATTAGTCTTCAATAACCTTTGCGACAGCGCCTGCGCCTACTGTGTGGCCGCCTTCCCTTATGGCGAAGCGGAGACCCTGCTCTATTGCTATCGGGGTGATT
>JGI24710J26742_10000805_pt1 | contig 29374 bp, 27 predicted proteins | sample BioPla2DNA2_FD_26742 | JGI IMG/M metagenome (IMG submission 26742)
ATAGGTTATATTAAACAATTTTTGACATGCCGATACTAAGACACCAAAAAAGAATATCTTACTCTTTTATTTATCCAAATATTAAAAAATAGAATGACATCAGTCTTTATAGACTTTCCAATTCCGACAGCCATAGCTGGACTGAGGCATCACTGGGCATTTTCCAGTCAGCTCTGGGGGACAGTGACACAGTACCAACTTTTGGACCATCGGGCATGCATGAGCGTTTGAACTGTTGTGAGAAGAATCGCTTACAAAACAGTGTCAACCACTTTTTCAGCTGTGATGAGCTGTATTGTCCTTCAAAGGCTCTTTCTGCCATGAATAACAGCTTAGCGGGCCCCGCTCCATAGCTTTGCATATAATACAGGAAAAAGTCGTGCACCTCATAGGGACCTAAGATGTCTTCAGTTTTTTGTACAATTTCGCCCGAATCCGCGGGTGGCAACAGTTCAGGACTAATAGGTGTGTCAATTATGTCAAGCAGAATACTATTTATAGGTTCATCAGCCTCATGCTGAGCATACCAATTGATAATATGCCGGACAAGGGTTTTGGGAACCCCTGAATTCACAGAGTACATTGACATATGGTCACCATTATAAGTGCTCCAGCCAAGAGCTGACTCCGATAAATCACCAGTTCCCACCACTAGGCCGCCTTCTTTATTGGCCACATCCATGAGAATCTGGGTTCTTTCCCTTGCCTGAACATTCTCATAGGTTATATCATGGACATTTTTATCATGACCAATATCTTTAAAGTGCTGAAGGCAGGCATCCTTAATGTCTATTATCCTTAAATCCGTGTTATATGCTTTACTGAGATTAACCGAATTGTCAAAGGTTCTGTCTGTAGTGCCGAACCCAGGCATGGTGATGGCTATTATATTGCTTAAGGGGAGTCCCAGCTTAATTATTGCTCTTACTGATACAATAAGTGCCAGGGTTGAATCTAGACCTCCCGAAATACCAATAACCAGTTTTTCAGTGTTAATATGTTTCATCCGTTTCATCAGCCCAAGGGTCTGTATGGATAAAATATCTTCGCAACGTTCATCCCGCTCCCCGCTGTTTTCGGGAACAAAGGGATGTTTATCTACTTTTCTTTGTATTTCGTCTGCCAGAGGCAAGGAGGTATAATCAAAGCCAATGATACGGTAGCTTTTGCTTATAATGCTTCTTCTGGATGGTTGTAAAATGCGGCGATTATATAAGAGTCTGTCTAAATCAATATCTGCAATTTCCAGTTTGTTTTCAAAGAAAAAACGCTCTGACTCTTTTAGCATATTTCCGTTTTCGGCTATCATGAGATGACCGGAAAACACAGAATCGGTGGTGGATTCACATGAATTAGATGAGGCATAAACATAGCCTGCTACACATCGGGATGACTGGCTTTTTACAAGGTTTCTGCGGAATTCACCCTTGCAGACCAATTCATTGCCGGCAGACAAATTAAATAACAGAGTAGCCCCGCCTTGGGTCAGAAAGCTGCTGGGAGGCAAAATGCTCCAAAGATCCTCACAGATTTCTATACCAAATGCCAGCCCCTCACGGTTTTTTGCAGTAAAAACCAAATCTGCCCCCACCGGTACAATATAATCATTAAACCAGATCTCATTAACATCCAGCTCATCGGCTCCGTTAAACCAGCGTTCTTCGTAAAACTCATAATAGTTGGGAAGATTGGTCTTTGGTACAAAACCCAGTATGCTTCCATTTTGCAATACTGCAGCGCAATTAAATGTACGCCCGTTAATCACCAGTGGAAGGCCTACTATAGAAACCATACTGCTGCCGCTTGTTGCTTCGGCAATTTTGTTCAGGGCTGCTTTTGCGCCTTTTAGCAACGTGTCCTTCAAAAATAAATCACCGCAGGTGTAGCCGGTTATGCACAGCTCAGGGAAAACTAAGAATTCTACCGACTTTTTTTCGGCATCCCTTATAATTTCAATGATTTTTTCTGCATTGAAGTTGCAGTCGGCAACCCTAAGCTCATTAGCTGCTGCCGCGACCCTGACAAAACCGTAATTCATATTAACACCAACCCCAAAAATGCTGATAGCCATTAATATATTATAAATAATATCATATTGTGTCACATAACGGGAATAAAGATTCTATAATTATCCTGTTTATACAGCAAAAAAGCCCCAAGTTTTTTAACCTGAGGCTTGTGGAGCGGGTGAAGGGAATCGAACCCTCACGACCAGCTTGGAAGGCTGGGGTTCTACCACTGAACTACACCCGCAAATTAATGTTTTTTTATGCAGCTTTTTCGCTGCATTGTCTATTATACTTAAGTCATTCATGCTTGTCAAGCAAGTTTTATCGATATTTTTGTGTCAGTGGGACGGTTCTTTTGACAACAATCTGCAGCCTGCCGCCACTTAATGTTTAATTAACAAAAAAGTGTGTCAAGAGAACCGTCACTTTGACAACGCTCTGGTTTCATTGATTAACATAGGATCAGCATTAAGTTTCTCAGCCATGCTAAGACATTTATCATATTTTTTTCTGTTGAATCGGCCTGTAAATGTAGCCCTTATTAATAAATTTTTCGGTGTATCTAAGGGTGAAACATATTCAACTGCTGATACGGCATATCCGAAGGCCTCCAGTATCATACAGCGCAAACCGTCTGTCAGAACATCGGCAAGGCGAGCCTTAAAAACTCCATGCTTTATCATATCCTCAAAAGGTTCATATGAGTATTGATTAAGAAGCTCACTATGGCAGCATGGTACCGCGATAATACCTCTTGCTCTGTTTCTTATACCATAAGCCAAAGCATAATCTGTCGCTACATCACATGCGTGAAGACTGATAACAAGATCCGGCTGAACATTTTCCCCTTTCTCGTTTTCGTAAAGCAGGGTACGAATATCCCCGGTAATAAAGTTCATGTTCCTATAACCTAAGCTCTCAGCAATTTCTTTTGAGGACTCAATCACACCTTCAGAAATATCTATACCGGTAAACCTGCAATTAATCTTCATAACCTCTCTTAAATAATAGTTCAGCACAAATGAAAGATAGGACTTCCCGCAGGCACAATCCACTACTTTTAGCTCGCTCCTGTCCTTCATTAAATCCTTCAGCATTGGTTCTATCAGCTCAACAAAATGGTCAATCTGATTGTATTTGCGAATCATATCATTTTTGATCTTGCCGTTCTGCGCCATTATCCCAATAGCTTTCAGGAGTTTATCAGCTTTTCCCGGTTTAATAAGATAATCGCGATTTGAAATAGCTCCACCTTCGGCATGACCCTTTATAATGCTTTCTCTGTCCTCCTCCAATGCCTTGGTCTTCATAGTAACATTCTTATTGTCAGCTTCAATAATAAGCATTTCACCACGGCTCTTGTAATAGATATTAACCTTTTCGTAGGGGCCGGAGAATCCAGTAATAAGCTCGGGAATCTTATCTGGGGGAGTTTCTATACTTCTTCCCTCAAAGTTAATTTTCAATTTGCCATTGTCCAAATGACAAGTTAACGGAAATGTTATAACTCCCGACTTAAATTCCCCTGTTAATTCTTCAAAATAATCGATTTCATCTGTCATGCGAAAGGCTATACCCTGAAGCATCATATTTAGTTTTTGTTGTGCTTGCTTATCCATAGAAAAACTCCTTAATTTTTAGACATCAGGGGTGTCAGCGGTGCTGTTCTTTCTGTTCTTTGGGAAAAGTGTGTCAGAAGAACCGTCTCCTTGACATAGTTCTTCGGGAGTGAGTTCCCTGAACTGTCCGGGTTTTAAGGTTTCGTCCAGCCGGATATTACCCATTCTTAACCGCTTTAATTCTATCACAGAAGCTCCAACTGCCTTAAACATTCGTTTAACCTGATGAAATTTTCCTTCGCATATCTCAACCAGCGCCCGGACGGGGTCTTTTGAAATATACTGCAATTTAGCAGGAAGGGCCGTATAATTATCGCCTATATAAACGCCTTCTTCAAATTTTTTTATTGCGTCTTCTCCCGGAAACGAATCTAGTAATGCCTCATATAGTTTCTTAACGCCCTTCTTGGGTGATAATAAATTATGAGCAAAAATCCCGTCATTTGTTATCAGCAACAGGCCTTCAGTATCCTTATCCAGCCGGCCCACCGGGAAAACTCCTCTTCGTCTTATCTCATCAGGAAACAGATCTAGGACGGTTTTAAGTGTTTTGTCCTCTGTGGCGGTAATAACTCCTTTGGGCTTATTCAGCATATAGTATACAAACTGCCGGTATTCAACCTGCTCCCCTTTAACATTTATTATATCTTCATCGGTGTTAACATGGGTACCGGGGTTCTTGACTATAACATCGTTAACTGAAACCGATCCTTTTCTGATTAACTCCCTGGCTTCGCTTCGGGAAGCAATGCCTTGATCTTTCAAAAACTTATCCAGACGCAGTTTTGGCATTACATCATCCTCCAGCCCTTAGGATATAAGTTTTTAAGCATTTGCCCATCCTGTTTTACCCAGCCTAAGGGAAAATCTTCATAGCATACGGCAGCAAAGCCCTTTTCCCCATCGTAAAAAAGTGTTTCACCCTTTAAATATCTTATTATGTTATGGTTATTTTTACCAAATCTTATTATTCTTTTGAAATCCTCTGTTTTAGAGGCCATCACCAGGGATTGAGAAGGTTCAAACCTGCCTTTTCTGTATTCACCCAGATATAACCCTGCCTTTTCCCACTTTATCGGAGGAAGCTCGTTAAGATAATGAGGAAGCCTGAACAGGCTGCTGCCTCTCAGATGGAATGTTCCGTGTTGAAAGCTGTTCATGTTTCCCCTGGCAAACTCTTCAAAAGCCTGTACCGCTTTTTCTGCTTCTTTTGTGGTATATCTTAATTCTGAAATAATCTTTTCATTAGCTTTTTTACTTCCTTTTTTAATCAGCCGGCAGACAAAATGCCCCTCTCCGGCTGCTTTATGAGGCCATAGCCGAAGACCTCCGCTAAGGGACAGATCCTTTGATTCTGTCCACTCTCTCCGGGACGGTTCAAAGCCTCCTGTGGGTTCCAGCTTATCAACTTCTAACTCGAAATTCCTTATGAAAAATTCAATATTCTCCTCATTTTCCTGAGGATTAAAGGTACAGGTGGAGTATACCATGGTACCTCCGGGCTTTAACATTTCATAAGCTGATTTTACAATTTCTCTTTGTATAGCTACACACTCTTCGCTCTTAAACCTGGAACAGCTTAGCACCGCCTCCCTGTCTTTTCTGAACATGCCTTCGCCAGAGCAGGGAACATCAAGAAGTATGCGGTCAAAATATTCTGGGTAAATCTGCTGAAGTTTTTCCGGGCTTTCATTTACAATGAAGGTATTTGTAAGGCCCATGAGCTCTACATTCTTAACCAGTGCCTTGACCCGTTTAGGGCTTATATCGTTGGCCACAATCAGCCCTTTATTTTGCATTCTGCTTCCCAAGGCAGTAGTCTTTCCTCCGGGTGCGGCGCAAAGATCCAGCACCTTTTCACCGGGTTGAGGACACAAAGCCTGTGCCGGCATCATGGCACTGGGCTCCTGGATATAATACAATCCGGCATGATAAGCAGGCAGTTTGCCGAAGGATTCCCCTTCAGAATAATAATAGCCCTCTGGAATCCATGGTATGGGCTCAAGTTTTTTTCCTATGAGAGCTGAAAAATCTTCGGGTGTTATTTTTAAAGTGTTTACTCTTATTCCATAGTTCCGTTTGCCGTCAAAAGATGCAATAAAATCCCTATATTCATCGGCATCCATCAATATTTTAAAGTTTTCTTCAAAGAATTCAGGTAATTTCATAAAATCCTCTTTCTCTAAAGGGACTCCCTAAAAATATATCATCATACAATCAGGCCGCCGATGAGCTCAGTTACCGAATTGATGGAGTTTTCAGCCATATAATCTTCAATGCCTTCAATAGTCTCCACCCAGACCATAGGATTTGCAAACCCTGCAGTGCCTATCATAACAGCCGATGCCCCTGCAAGCAGGAATTCTATGGCATCAGTGGCATTACAGATACCTCCCATGCCGATAACTGGAATCTTCACAGCCCTGGACACCTCATATACCATCCTCAGTGCTATGGGTTTTACGGCAGGTCCTGAAAGACCTCCTGTGATACTGCCCAATATAGGTCTTCTGGTTTTTGCGTTAATTGCCATACCCAGAATAGTGTTTATTAATGAAACTGAATCGGCACCTGCTTCTTCGGCCGCTTTTGCAATCTCGGTAATATCAGTTACATTAGGTGTCAGCTTTACAAGAAGGGGCTTTTTCGCATAGTTTTTTACCCTGGAAACAACACTTTCTACTTTTTGGGCTGAACTTCCAAATCTTAAACAGCCCTCTTGGACATTGGGACAGGAAAGATTGAGTTCAATAGCATCCACATCGGCATTTGACAGTATCTCTGCCATGCTCTCATATTCCTCTATAGTGTTGCCTGAAACATTTGCAATTATGGTAGTATCAATTTTTCTTAAAAATGGAATCTCCTTTTCAATAAAGGTATGAACTCCGGGATTCTGAAGCCCTACACTGTTTAGAATCCCAGACGGAGTTTCTGCTATACGGGGAGGAGGATTACCTTTTTGGGGTTGAAGTGTCAATCCTCTAACCGCTATTCCTCCAAGACGCTTTATATCAAAAAATCTGCTGTACTCGCGCCCAAAGCCAAAGCATCCGGATGCTGCTATAACAGGATTTTTAAGCTCCAATCCTCCGATATTTACTTTTAGATTTATATTCTCTCTCATTATCTAACCCTCGCATAATTCAATCAATAATTATTTTATCGCCGCTAAAAACCGGCCCCATCTTGCAAACCTGTGTATACTCCCAATCATCTTCTTTTTTTGTTTTGCATACACAGACAAGGCAGGCTCCGATTCCACAGCCCATACGCTGCTCCATAGAAACCTCGCAGGGGGTATTATATTCCTTAGCTATCTCTACACCCAGCTTCATCATGGGCAAAGGACCGCAGAAAAACAGCATATCGGCAGGTTCCTTGTCCATCACCTTCTTTAGAGTATCGGTAACAAAACCCTTATCACCGTAGCTTCCGTCGTCGGTTGATATAAAGAGCTCGTTACAGGCCTGCCTGAATTCTTCTTCCAATATGACGCAGGATTTATTTCTAAAGCCCAATATAGCTTTCTTGTTCTCGGCAGGATGGTCCTTAAGAAGCTGTAAGAGTGGAAAAATACCTATTCCCCCACCTATGGCAATTATTTTTTTATGCTTTGGATATAAAGAGAAACCTTGCCCTAAAGGCCCCATAATATCTATCATATCCCCGGCTTTAAATTTTGATAGAATTTTCGTACCTTTCCCTCTGATCTGAATAGCAATATCAAAAGTTCCCTTTTCACGGTCAACTGAACAGATGCTGATAGGTCTTCTGAGAATGACTCCTCCTTCATCACCGCATTTTATAGTCACTATTTGACCTGGCCTTGCTTTTTTCGATATTAATTCGGATTGGACAGTGAGTAAAAAAGTATCAACATTCAGATATTCTGCCTTTAAAATTCTATATCTTGTGTTCATTGAAACCTCCAAAGGATTGTGTCGGTTAATTGGTGTTATTATATCATAAGCTCAGTAAAGCAATTTATTGCTTTGAGCCGTCGTCAGACGGCGGTACCGCATGCTGCGCAGGCGGTAGCTGCTTAATGATTCAATGCTCTCGGGTACCTTATTGTTATTTTAAGCCCTCGTGTCATTCTGAGCGTCAGCGAAGAATCTATTGCGTTGACGTTCAAGATCCTTCGACTCCGCTACGCTCTGCTCAGGATGACAGCACAGGTAACGGGTGAGGTTATTATTATATCATGTAATTCTTAGCACCAGTAAAGGATACTCGTGTTAATTTGCAAGATCCTTCGACTCCGCTGCGCTCCGCTCAGGATGACAGTAAGTATGTAATTATGAGCACCAGTGAACAATCTTTCTGTTTACCTACATAAATCGGAAAACATCCAATAAGGATTCTATTGTTCCCTGTTTAAGGTCAAGGGATACCTCTGGCTCAAGTATATCACCTAAAAAATGGGCGTCAGATGTTCGGATATATTGGTATGTATTAAGTGAAGGATTCTCACTTATAAATGTATCAAACACACAATGTTTTGATAATTCCAGATATTTAAAACAATATTCGGACGGAATAGCACCTAAAGTGTTAAGCATACTGTAAGACTGGCGATCTATATGGGCAGGAAAAACAATACCATTTAGGTTTCTTACCTCTTTAAGAGCTGTTTCTGCATCCAGTCTGCTGGCACCGGACAGGAGCCTGGACTCCTTCCCGATAACATTATCCTCTTGATCCATAATAATTTGTGAACCGAAAATATCCTCTCTGTTTTCAATGGGATACAGATTGTCATAGACAAGTTTTTCAAAGGACATAGCCTCTTTAAGCTCAGGGAATAAGCAAACAAGATGGATTTCTTCTGCAGTACAAAGCTCCATACCCGGTATTACCAATAAACCTTGTCTTTTTCCCGCCTCTATCACAGCTTCTAAGTTCCTGGCTGAGTTATGATCGGTAATTGCAATAATATCAAGCCCTTTTATCAGAGCCATATTTACTATATTATTCGGGGTCATGTCCTCCTCTGCACAGGGAGACAGGCAAGTATGAATATGCAGATCAACCCAGTATTTCATCATTAATCCTTTATTAGTTTAAATATCTCATAACAAAGCAAAGCTGCGCTTTTTTCACTGGCAAGAAGCATAACATCCTTTTCTGAAGCCCTTTCGATTGTCTGGTTATCAATCTCAATATTTTCGGGAATAAGGACACATGCACAGTCTGTCAGGGATGCAACAGCCACAACATTCAGATTAGTATGAACAGTTATCCATACATCCCCCTCATTAATCTTTGCCATAGCATGGCTTAACAGGTCACATGAATAAACGCCTGTTACTTCTTTCTCAATGTTTTTTTCAGTTTTCGTTATTATCTTTAAATCTAATTTTTGTGATAATTCATTTATTGTCATCCGACATACTCCCTGCACTTTCTATTTGATGGAGCTGATGAGCTATACTGTTGACCTTTTCCCTGAGTTTGAAGATACAATCAGTTTCTTTGGCATCACCTCTGACAATATCCTCAGCTAACGCCCTGCAACTGGGTGCACCACATGCACCACAATCCAAACCCAGAAAACCTTCTGTAATAACATCAATCATGTTCATTTTCTCAAGAGCCTTCATCATGTCATCGTCAAGTTTCATTATTGGTCTGTATTCAACTGTCGACTTCCATTCAAACTCCTTAACATCTTTATGCTTCGGCAGCACCCTGTGGGCCTGATTTTTCGCTATTTTTGCTATTTCATTATTGATATTAACCTTTGCTATAAAGGGGTTCTCAACTACCAGCGGGCCTCCTAAGCACCCTTCGGGGCAAGCAAGCACCTCGAGGAAATCAATATTGTCCAGATTTCCTTTAACCGCCTGTTCCAGTATATCGTTAACACTATGTATGCCATGAACGGCAATTCGCCTGCCTTCTTTAATAGCCGAGCTCTCGCCGCCAGTCACTGCCCATGATACACCTATGGCACTGGATAAAGAAAACGGCTCTGATGTAATATCCCCTTGCTTTTTCATAATACCCAGAAGTGGAAGAAAGATATCCTTTATAGATAATACACCGTCCACATTGGATTTTCGGTTTTCGTAAGGTGCCTTTACACTGGTCACTTTTGCGGCACAGGGAGAGATGAAAAATACTCCGATTTCATCCAAAGGTATACCGTATTTTTCATTTACCTCCTGCCTCGATAAGGCGGCTGCTACTTCCATTGGAGACTCAATTCTCAGTAAATTATCAATGAGATTAGGGAAACGTATCTGAATAAATCTGACAACGGCCGGACACGCAGAAGAAATGACAGGCTTTTTTATTTCTTTGTTAGCCATATAATATTCAGTAGCATTGGTGACAATCTCTGCCGCTCTTGCTACTTCAAAAACATAATCAAAGCCATATTGCTTCAATGCTGAAACTATTCTCTCTCTGGTATAATCCGGGCCAAATTGCCCATATAATGTGGGAGCCGGCAACGCTATCTTAAATTTGTAATTCTTAATACTTTCAAGTGGATCGGTAACGGCCTTTTTGGCATGATAGGGACAAATCCTGATGCATAAACCGCAATCTATACATCTCTCCTTTATTATTACAGCTTTACCGTTACGTACACGAATAGCTTCTGTAGGACAATATTTAATACAATTAGTGCAGCCCTTACACTTTGATGTATCCAGGGTTACGGAATGAAAATAATATTGTTCCATTTATTAGCCCCTTTATTCATAAAATACCCGCTGCTTATACTTACTTAAAAAACACGGTTATATACACCGTAGTACCCTCATTAACAGCAGTTTTGATCTCTAAAATATCAGAATTCTTTTTAATATTGGAAAGTCCCATTCCGGCTCCAAACCCCATTTCTCTAATACTATCGGGAGCAGTGGAATAGCCTTCCTGCATGGCCAGCTCCAGATCCGCTATACCGGGACCTTGGTCTGAAATGATTATAACTATTTTATTTTCATCAATTTCTACATGTGCCTGACCACCATTGCCGTGGATTACAGCATTTATCTCTGCCTCGTACATGGCAATGGAAGTACGTTTTACTATATCCGGTGCTACACCTATCTGGGATAATATCTTGCGAACATTGCTGGAAGCCTCACCTGCTATGGTGAAATCATTGGCGGGTATAATATAGTCTCTGACAACTACACTACTCATAAGCTATTCTCCGCGCCCATGTATCCCATTTTTATACAGTTTTCCACTTGCTACAAACAACGGATAATCGGTTGCCATAAGCACAATTCCTTTTTCCTCTGCCATCTCTATCATGCTTTCCAGGGGTTTTTTACCACGCGCAAAAATGACTGCTTTAATATCCATCATTTCAGCAGTTCTTATTACCTGTGGATTTATCAAACCGGTCAACAGTAGTGCATTGGATTTTGAAAATGCCATGACGTCACTCATCAAATCAGCACTGCAAGCAGAGTATATCTCTATTGTAGGGTCATAGTTTTTTGTACATATCTCTGCTTTAATTATCTCTGCAATTTCAGGTATTTTCATATTTCTCCTCTCTGAATACATGCCTTGAACTCCAGGCAGTGAAATTAATTTTAGATTAAATAATACTTTTTACCGAGTCTCGAAAAAAGCATTCAAATCGTCTATCAGCTTATCTGTATCGATACCATGAACTGCGCATGCTTCCTCAATACTCTCTCCTGAAGCAGAAGGGCATCCAAGGCAATGCATGCCGTGTTTAATAAAAATTGGAGCTGTACCTTTATCCATCATAAGAACATCCATAATAATACTATCTTTAGTTACCCTCACCATATTTTCCAGCCTCCACCCCAATATTGATTACAACCAGATATATTAATAATTATAGCAAAAAGTAAAAATAGCGCAACACTATACCATAGTATTGACTTGGGCAACTTGGTTGTGTTAAGTTTAACAATACAGGGGAGTATAATATAATATATTTAGATATTAATTATCCAAAAACCTTGTATTTTTCATTATCGGGAGGTAAATTATGTCATTTTTTTCTAAGATTTTTGGTACAGAAAAATCACAAAATATAGCTTCATTAAATGAAAATCCTTCAAGAAGTGAAAGTGCTGTATCATTCCAATATCAGGGTATCGACAATGAAATTGTAGCAGTAATTATGGCTGCTTTAATGAATATGTTAGACCATAAATCCACAGGAGAGCTGAAGATAAAATCAATACGCCGTACTGACAGAAGGTCACCTGTTTGGAATGTTGCCGGTCGTGACGAATATATCGCAGCTAAACTTTAATATAACAATGTCAACAAAGCTGCCTTCTTATTAAGGAGGCAGCTTTTCAATAAGGGTGGTATTTTATGAAATATATTATTGTTCTGGGAGACGGTATGTCTGACTGGCCTCTTGATGAAATAGGAGGCAAAACTCCGCTGGAGGTTGCGCAAAAACCGAATATGGATATGCTGATTAAGTCGGGTATTGCAGGAATAGCTCATACGGTTCCTGAGGGAATGCCTGCCGGAAGCGATGTTGCCAATCTGTCGGTATTCGGATTAGATCCGAAAATCTATTATACAGGCCGCTCTCCCCTTGAGGCAATCAGCATGGGGCTTAAGCTAAATTCTGATGATACTGCACTGAGGTGTAATTTAGTTACTCTCAGCGATGAAGATGTATACGAAAATCGTTTTATGATTGACTACAGTGCCGGTGAAATTACTACCGAAGAATCCACGGTACTTATGAATGCTGTAGCCGAAGGCCTTAACAGGGATGGTATATCCTTTTACCCCGGAATCAGCTACCGCCATTGTCTCATTTGGAGAAACGGGCCAATGGATATAAGACTTACCCCTCCCCATGATATTTCCGGAAAGAAAATATTTGAGTTTCTGCCTCAGGGGCCAGGGCATGAATTGGCTCTTAAACTTATGAAAAAGAGTACAGAGATTTTGAAAAATCATCCGGTTAATATTAGCCGTATAAAAAGAGGGCTGAACCCTGCCAATTCTATATGGCTTTGGGGCCAGGGAAAGAAACCGGTGATTCCATTGTTTATTGAAAAATACGGTCTATGCGGTTCGGTTATTTCGGCAGTGGATCTGATAAAGGGTATCGGTATAGCATCAGGCATGAATCCGGTCAATGTAGAAGGAGCCACCGGCAATATAAAAACCAACTTTAAGGGTAAGGCAGAAGCGGCTCTTAAAGAATTGCGCGAAGGCAGGGACTTTGTATATCTCCATGTAGAAGCTCCTGATGAATGCGGGCACCAGGGCCAACTAAAGGAGAAGATACAAGCAATCGAACTGATAGACAAAGAAGTATTAGGCACGCTATTAAAAGGACTTGAAGGTATGGGTGATTATCGTTTGATGGTGCTTCCTGATCATCCTACACCTATAGCCATCAAAACCCATAGTGATGATCCTGTACCTTTCTTTATATATGACAGCAGAAAGCCCGATGTAGTAAATCCTGAAGCTGTTTATACAGAAATTTTTACTAAGTCAACCGGCCTTTCAATACAAGAAGGGCATACTTTGATGGACAGATTTTTAGAGGTGTGACTAAATCTTATAAAAAGCCACTTGGGCTGAATTTATAAACAATCACGAAAAGCATATTGATTGATGGGATTTTAATAAAAGACCTGCTTCTTACTAAAAGAGCAGGCTTTTTACTTTATAATTACTCTATTTTTATATGGTTTATTGAGCCTTTAATACATCTTTTGGCGGAATCTTGATTACCTGGCCCTGTATAATCTTATTAGGATCTGAGATATTATTGTATTTGCACAACTCATCCACCAATGAAGTATCCCCGTAGTAATTCCTGGTAATAGAACTCATGCTGTCGCCTTTCTTTACAACATGTTCCTTAATCTCTGTGTCCTCCTGAGAAGGCGTTGGTGTCGGGGTCACGGTTTCTTCAGGATCTTCTACAGGAATTATATCATCGGGTGTACTTGTCGGTGTCGTCGAAGTAATCGGCGCACTAGGGGTTGGCGAGGAAAAATTCTCCTTGCCTGTATTTATCAAAGAACTGATCATGAGAAAAATAATCGCAAATAATATCAATACTGTGACAATAACCATTCCGACAAAAATTGAGCTCTGGTATTTGCTGGTTTTACGTCTGTTATATTTATAGGTTATTGCAGGAGCTTTATTAAGCCTTTCAACCCTGCTTTTTACATCCTCTTTAGGTTGGACTCGTTGTGGTACTGGTCTTTTTCCTCTGCCCACGTTTTTAATAAGTTTTTCCACCTGAACCACCAGGGCTGTAATATCTCCCTCGGTTTTCCTCTTCATTGCTTCATCAACTAAACGATATGCAATATATGTGCTGTCACTTCTAAGAGCTAATATATCCTCAATCTTTTCTTCCCCTAAAGCATCAAAAAGCCCATTGCTTATAAGTATAAAAGAATCCCCTTCTGCGATATCATACACATCCGAAACAACTGCATTACCTTTATTCTCTTCTCCCGGCAATACTATATCATCTTTTTCATTTTCTTCTTCACTATCAATATCAAGATTTTCAAGGATTCTATTTTCAATCTCTCTCTTAGCCCTTGCTGTATCAGAGGCCAATGGCCTGAATCTGCCATCTCTCATCATGTAGATACGGCAATTACCGCTGGAAACAGCAACAAACCGGCCATCAGAGAGAAGCAATCCTGAAAAGCCGAGATTCCATTCCGGAGAAGTTTCAGGCACTCTATTCATTTCCAAAAAGCTGGTAATTAATCGTTCTGTTTCGTTAACCCGTGACTCCAGCTCTTCTATTTTGGAATTCATATCACCGCCACTAACGGTGATTTTCTCATGAAATCTACTGACCTCTTTAAGAATTGAAGCACTGAGGCCTTGCTCCGGATAGTCATAAACCATATTATCGGATACGGCAAAAAGATACTCCAGCCCCCTGTTTTCCATAGAAGCCTGTACATTTTCAATATGCTGTTCGGAAGTAAATCTACCGTTTATGTAGAAGGAGTTAGTATTGTAAGTTCTGCCATAGCCAATACGAGAGTAAACACTCGCGTTTACCTTTATCACGCTACTCATTAGAATCTCCTTTTTTCGACATGACTCATGCCATTATTGATTGTATCCGAAAGCCGCTAAACAGCTCTATATACTGTTACAAAACTCTTTATAAATGATAACATATTAATAAATGCGTTTCAACAATTTCCCGAAATAACTTAGCAATATTGACAAAACATGCTAATATACCATAACAACTTGATTTTTCTCCATGAAAAGTAGCTTTATTATGTCATTTTGAGCTTAACCTCTACTGTCATTGTTATTCATACACCATCTGGAACCTTTAGCCAATGTCATACGTGCCGCGTAGGGTGTCATAAAAGAGGGTTTTGTTCCGTTCAGAATAACAGACGGGAGCTCGTTTCGTAATAAACAGCAGTGTTTGCTCCTTGTTAGAATTACTTTACCACTTTGATTTCGGTAATGGGTGATGTATAATGATTCCGTTATATTTGTCATATTTAATAAACAGATTAATATGAAAAAAACTAATATAAGATATAATGTTATAATAAACAAAATTATCAAGGGGGATTAATTAAGGAGCCATTATGACAAAAAGTACATTTCATACCCATAGTCGTTTCGATGATGGACAAGAAGAACTTGAAACCTATATAAAAGCTGCTTTAGAAAAGAATTTTCAGGTATTCGGGTTTTCGGCCCATGCTCCTGTTAATTTTAAAACCAGTTGGCATATGCAGCGAGAGTGCCTGGCTGAGTATATTGCAACAACCAAGCTCTTAAAGAAAAAATATAAGAATGATATTGAAATATATACCGGTCTGGAAACCGATTACTATGACGGCTGTACAGATTGGCGCCCAAAGAGAGGTATTGATTATACCATCGGTGCAATTCATTTCCTGGTGGATGAGAAATCCGGGCGGTGTATGTCAATAGACAGCACGCTTGAAGATCTTAAGAGCACCCTTAAGGAATTTGACAATGATATTCATGCCTTAATCAAGGCCTACTTTTCCAAGATAAGGGATATGCTCTTGAAGATGACCCCTAATATTGTTGCTCATTTGGATGTCATCCGTAAAAACAATTATAATAATGCTTTTTTTGATGAAGACGACAGTGTATACCGGGAAGAAATTTTAAAGACTCTGGAAATAATATCCTTGACCAATACAATAGTTGAGGTCAACACAGGAGGTGTAGCAAAAGGCTATGTTAAGACTCCTTATCCAAGCAAATGGGTATTGGAAGTCTGTCATGATATGGATATCCCAATAATACTGAATTCAGATAGCCATCATCCAAATAACATTGATTTTTATTATGATGAAGCTATTACTATGTTGAAAAGTATTGGAATAAATAAGCAACGTATTTTATACAAAAATAAATGGTGTGATGTCAGCCTATAGGGTCAGCGAAGGGCTTTTGTGTTGATGCTTAAGAGCCTTTGGCTCCGCTAAGCGACCCTCAGGAAGACAGTTTAGAAGTGAGAAATCGGATATGAGAAGTGAGATGTTCTCAGGATGACATCCTTCTGTCATTCTGAATGGAGCGAAGCGGAATGAAGAATCTTTTGCGTTCAGTTAAGCGGCGCATTTGACTCACTCTACAGGCACCAAACCGGTGGGACAAGAAAGGATATTGCTGAACATGAAAGTTATTCACCTTATCGGAGGCGGGGATGAGGGAGGCGCAAAAAGCCACGTCCTGCAGCTGATAAAAGAACTCGGAAAACATATTGATGTTACCCTTGTCAGTTACAGAAAAGGCAAATTCCATGACGATGCGGTTGCAATGGGAATTGATGCCCGCATTGTCAGAACAGGGAATGTTTTTCTTGATATTCATAGAACGCTCAAGTTAGTGAAATCAGGCAAGTACGATATAATTCACTCCCACGGAGCAAAGGGCAATATGATAGCTTCAATCATAAATAGCATAACAGGCGTTCCGGTGGTTACCACCGTGCATAGTGACCCTCATCTCGATTATATGCACAGCATTTTGAAAAAGTATACCTTTGGTGTAATCAATATGCTTGCGTTAAGGAAGATAGATTATCAAATCAGTGTATCCAGCAATTTAAAGGAAATGCTTAAAGATAGCGGGTTTGATCCTCAGCATCTCTATTCTGTAAATAACGGAATAGCCTTTGATAACGAAATACCTGTATGCACCAGAAAGGAGTTTTACCGAAGATTTAACGTACCATTTCCCGAAGATTGCATTCTCATTGGTATTATGGCAAGGCTGCATCCCGTCAAGGACCATGAAACCTTTTTACGTGCTGCCGCTGAGGTGGTAAAGGTTAATCCTGATGCCAGATTCTTAATAGCCGGCCCCGGCGATGAGCTAATGGACCATTTAGTTCAGTTTACCAGGAAACTTGGCTTGGAAAAATATGTGTGTTTTACAGGCATGGTTGAAAATCCCTATGATTTTTTTCAAATTATCGATATAAACGTGCTTACATCCATAAGTGAAGGCTTTCCCTATGTCGTTCTGGAAGGCGCACGGTTTTCAAAGGTATTTGTCAGTACCCGTGTAGGCGGGTTAAGCGAACTGGTAAAATCAGGTGTGAATGGTTATCTTGTAGAACCAAAGGATTGGAAGACTCTTGGAGAACATCTGACAGAATTATCGCTTGATAAACAAAAGCGGGAACAAATGGGTGAAAAGTTAAGAGTGATGGCTGAGGCCAGATTCTCTTTAAGAAGTATGTGCGAAAACCAGCTATCCATTTATAAAGCTATCCTGAAGGAAGAAGCCAGGATCAAGCAGGATAATAAAAAATACGATATCACACTGCTGGGCTATTACGGCTATAACAACAGCGGTGATGAAGCAATTCTTAAATCTATCCTTGACTCCTTCCGAAAAATTGACTCAGAGTTAAATTTTCTTGTGTTCTCAAAAAAACCCCGGGAAACCAAAAAACTATATTCGGTTGATTCCGTCAATCGCTTTAACCTTTTTAAAGTTATACACAGTCTTAAAAAAACCAGACTCTTTTTGGCCGGCGGAGGCAGCCTGATTCAGGACAACACCAGCACCCGCTCTATATGGTATTACCTTACGGTGCTGAGAATGGCTAAAAGACTGGGAACAAAGACAATGCTGTTCGCCAATGGCATCGGTCCTATAAAAAGATCCTTCAACAGGCGCTTTGCCGGAAAAGTTCTTAATGAGATGCAAGTAATCAGCTTACGGGATGCCCAGTCATTTAATGAGATTAAAGCTCTCGGCATTAACAAGCCAGATATTTATGTGGCATCAGATCCGGCGGTGCTGCTGGAAGTCTCAGATGGAGCCAGTGTTGATGAACTGATCAAAGCTGAGAATATACCTGTCCATAAGCCGCTGATCGGTTTTTCTATTCGCAAGTGGGCTAATTCAGAATATATAGACAAAATTGCTGAAATAGCTGATTACTGTGTTGAAAAATATGGTTCTCATCCAGTATTCATACCCATGCAATATCCTATGGATCTTGACATCTCACAGGCAATTGCAGGCAAAATGAAACATACTTCTTCTATTGTAACACGGGTATACTCACCGGACATTATATTAGGACTGACAGCAAGACTAACACTTATGGTAGGAATGCGCCTTCACTCCATAATATATGCTGCAACCCAGTGCATACCGCTTATAGGTCTGGTATATGAACCAAAAGTAGCGGCGTTCTTAAAAGAAATTACCCAGCCCTCGGCAGGTGAATTGGATAACCTTGATACCGCTGAAATCTGCCGCCAGCTTGATACGATATGGGAAAACCAGCCTGAAATCAGAAAGCAGCTGAAAAACGCCAAAAATCGTCTGACCCTTATGGCCCAGGCTAATCTGGCCAATGCCTATCAAATGCTGAAGAAATAGGTAAGTTTAAATCTATACTTGCATATTTAGCATTTTGTCTCGGTTTGACAAAGCCTCTTTCTTCTAAGGCCAAAATAGAACACCAAAGCAGCAATAACCCAGAAGTATGTCACCATATATTGTACTTCAAAAACGTTTTCCATCAGATTATGGACAATTACCCCGCTAAGTCCGGCAAATCCACCTGCTGTTACCAGACGGATATCATAATTCTCACTTTGCTTAACTGCACGAATTGACCACAATAAAAGAACAAATATCAGGACTGCAAAAACAGCAATCCCTATCACTCCCATTTCCACAGCTGTTTTAAGCCAATAGTTGTCCATGTAAAAAGTGTCGGGAACAAGGTGATTATTATTCATTGCAACAGCTCCGCCAAAATGGCCAAGTCCCACTCCTTTTGTTTTATTCTGCATGAACATATCCCAACCCGTTTGATAACGGAGAAGACGGCCGTCGGTCAAACTGTTTATTTTATATTGGGGAGATAACATATATGTTATCCTTCTCATAACCGATGGTATAAATAGCATTATCCCGCCCCCTGCACCAAGAATAAACAGCCATCTGGGATTTATAGCCAGGCAGAATACTAAAAGTGCAATAGCCGCCCCGAACCACGCACCTCTGGAGAGGGTCAGGACAAGGCTAAGGCCCATTGCCCCCAGAAGCATGAAGAAAACCAGCCTGTCGGCAAAGCCTCTTCCCTTTTGAAGTACCAGGGCCAGACACAGGGGAATCATCAGAATAAAAACACTGCCTAAGATATTGGGACTACCAACAATCGAGAAGACTCTTGTGCCTGTACTGCCTTCGGCGTAATCTGTCCAGTGAACCGGAGTAGGTACCTTCATAATATACTGAATAAGACCGTGGATACCCATAATACCCCCGGCATATACCAGCAATCTGGTAATTAAATAAGCTTTTTTATCATCAGTTAAATAGCTGTTTAATACAAAAAACCACAGCAGGTATTGAACCACCACCCGCATACCTTCAAATCCCAGTTGCGGGTATGTGGAATTCATTAAATACAGATATATGGATACTGATATCAAAAGCAGCATGGGCGGCCCTGCAGGGGTTAATACCAACGGCTCTTTCCGCTTTCTGAAGAACCATACCGCAAAAACATAGAAAGAACAAACTAAAAGAAATACCTCATCCCATAAGCCAAAAAGACTAAATCCGCCTAACAAATCCCTTCCTATTTCGTCAATAAACGGATAGAACGCCACCAATGGTATTAGCGACATCTCAATTAAAGAAAAGAACTTTGAGCCGGAGAGCAAATTATAGAATTTGCTTTCCTTCATGAAAGCTGCCATTTTCTCTCTAAACCCGGCACTTCTTCTGTTTGCATTTTCTGCCAGGCGATAAAAAAGTGAGGTTTCGGGTTTAAACGGGCGATTAGCAATAAAGCGCAGACAAGAAGCTACCTTGCTGTTAACAATGATTATTCCCGCTCTTTCCACCAGCCTGCCGGTAAAGCTGTGTTTAATTGTTTCCAGAAAAGCTGATACAAATCGAAATATCAAGCTTTCTTTAAACCACATCTCTAACATGATATACCTCAGTTCATTTTTCTCTGATGGCTATTACATCACTGTCCATACCCATTGCATAAATTGTCTTTACAGTGAGCTTGCCCCCTACGGCTACTGCGTAACGCCCTACTCTTATATCGGGGGTATCATGGCTGTCTACAACTTCAAGGTCAATGGTTACATCCATCAGATTCGGACTCTGGGTTTCTACAAGTCTGCCATCAGATGTCTGTACTGTTATCATGGCTGGTTCTTCACTTACACCGACTATTTTCGCATTAACAAAACCAAAATTATCATAGTAAATCCTGTCATCTTTTTTCAGGGCTTCAGCATAAGAAGGCGGCATAGCCAATGATTTAACTGTTACAATATAGGTTGTTGTTGGTAATGTTCCAGAGGCCTTTCTTTTATCATTGATAACTTTATAGCCTACTGCACCGATAGCAATCAATAATGTCAGTAAAACTATTAAATCAAAAATGTTGATTTTACCAAAAATGCGCCCTTTCTCATCAATAACCTTCATTTTGTATCCTCCCCATGTGCTTATTTAAATCCCCTTTTGTCAAAGAGTCTGGCTAAGTCCCCGGTAAGAACCTTTCTGTCATAGCGGGCAATTTCTTCGTAATCAGGGTCTATGATGCCCTCGCCTTTTTCCCAGCTTTCATACATACCAAGAAAACCTTTTTCAATGGCTTTTACATCCGACCAATCACATACTACGCCTGTCCTGGTGTCTCTAATCAGCATCGCGGCAGCACCATTCTCAGGAATAACCGCCAAAATAGGGTTATTTGTTTGTATATACTCAAAAACCTTTCCTGTGTAAAAGGCTTCCGAACCCGGGCCTCCTCCTTCCAGCAACAGCAAAGCGTCAGACGCCATCATGTTTTTCAGGCATTCACCATGCTCCATATAGTCTATTGTATCAACTGATCCTTCCAATTGGTTCTTTTTGATAAGGTTACCCAACACACCGTGCTTGAAGCTCCCGATAAAAAGGATTCGAATTTTGTCCTTTTGGATTTTTCCCCTTGTAACAAGGTTTCCAACTGCCTCTAAAAACAGATCCGGTTTTCTTCTGCCATATAAAGCACCTGTATAGGTTATGGTAAATTGAGAATTTTTAATCTTTTTCTGTCCTAAGTCCTCAAAATCTTCAGTATCAAATCCATTGGGGATAACGTGCATCCTTGTTTCCAGACCAAGACCCGGATTAAGTCTAATAAAGTTTTCTTTCATAACGGGAGTATTGGTTACCAAAATATTGGCTTTTTTTAATACTTCCCTCTCCATCTCTCTCTCTTTTTTCATTCGGGAAGGTCTGTGGGGCTTATCCAACAGGTAGGGATTATTAGTCCATTCGTCTCTGAAATCGGCCAGCCAGAACAAATCCGGGTAGTGTTTTTTTACTTCCAGACCAAGCAGGTGATCACTATAAGGATAGGAAGTGGTGTAAAGAGCATCTATATCGCCTGTTTCAATTCGCTCAAGGCATGTTCTTACTGCCTTTTTCATCCAAAGGACTTCACCATCGGGTATCAGTATTTTCCAGGCTATAAATTTTCCTATCTTGTTAAATATCCCGGGCAGTACTGTCAAATCATATGCAGGGGTTCTGATGATTTCAATATCTCCGGGGAGCTCTTTTAATAATGATTCATCCCTCAGAACTGTTTTCCCGTCGTCCCGGGTGAGTACAACCGGTTCCCATCCATAAAGGGGCAGATACTTTGCGAACTTGACACTGCGCTGCACTCCTGAACCACCTACCGGCGGAAATTGATATGCAACCATCAGGACTTTCTTCACCACTTATTCCTCCCCCAACCAAGAAGGTGATATTCCATTCCTGCCTCCTCAATAGTATCTGCATCCAAATAATTTCTTGTATCGAATACTACTGGACATTTCATTATACTTTTAAGTCTTGGAAAATCAAGTTCTTTAAATTCATTATGATTAACCGCCAATACCAAAAGGTGTGCATCCTTTGCCGCGGTATACAGGTCTCTTTCCCTGGCGCCATCAAAATCAACATGGCTGTCTACCACAACAATCTCGAAACTGCCTTGCTGATTCAGTAGATGTATCAGCTCAATTATAGGGCTTTCCCGCATGTCATCCACGTTAGGTTTATACGTAACGCCCAAAATGCATACCTTTATTTTACCCCCTACATCCTTTGTTAAATCTTTAATCTTTTCAAAAACATATTGAGGCATACCGTCATTGGTATTCCGGGCCAATTTAATTATTTTTGCTCTTTCAGGCTGCTTTTCCACAATGAACCAGGGATCTACCGCAATACAATGGCCCCCTACACCGGGACCCGGCATGTGTATATTAACCCGTGGATGCTTATTTGCGTATTTGATTACCTCCCAGGCGTTAACCCCCATTTTCTCACAAAGCATAGCCAACTCGTTAGCAAGGGCAATATTCACATCCCGGTAGGTATTCTCCATCAGTTTGCACATCTCTGCGGTGGTAGCCTCGGAGATATATATTTCACCTTCTACAAAGCTTTCGTATAATTTCTTAACCACATAGGCAGATTCTTCATTTATTCCGCCGACAACACGACTATTTTCCTTAAGCTCTATCAAAATACGGCCTGGGAGGACTCTTTCGGGACAGTAGGCCAAATATACATCTTGACCGGGAACAAAACCGGCTTCCTCCAAAATCGCCCCCATAAAATCTCTGGTTGTCCCCGGAGGAGATGTGGATTCCAACACAATTATATTTCCTTTTTTAAGATAAGGAAGAATCCTGCGAATCCCGTCCTCTACATAAGTAAGATCAGCAGTTTTATCAGGTCTGATAGGAGTAGGCACACAAATAATGAAAGCATCGGATTCTTCAGGTTCCATTGCCGCCCGCAGTGAACGATTTTTTACCGCGGTATTAACAATCTCTTCAAGATTTGGTTCTTCAATAATGATTTTTCCTTTATTTAATGCATCAATTACCTTTTTATTTACATCAACGCCCAAAACTTTGTGGCCATGAGTTGCAAACATGGCGGCGGTGGGAAGCCCGATATAACCTAATCCAATGATACAAATCTTCATTTGTTTCCACTCCATAAATATTCTTTTCAGCTAATTGATTGTATCACAATGAATAAATTCCGGTCAATAAAACCGTTGTTCAGCACCAGCTTTTATTGATGTTGCACTACCCTCAGGATGGCGACCTGAACAAACGTAATTAAGCGGTGAGGCTGCTGCGATTTAAAGCGGAGCATGGATTGCGTAGCGGACGCGACTAGAAACCGGATGTTGGAGATGGAGCGATAAATCGCAGCAGTCTACAGCCGCTCCCCCTGTTTAACGCAAAAAGATCCTTCGCTGACGCTCAGGATGACAATAAAGGGACGTTGTGCAACCCTCAGGGTGGCGACTTGAACAAACGTAATTAAGTGGCGTGGCTGCTGCGATTTAAAGCGGAGCACGGATTGCGTAGCGGACGCGACCAGAAACTGGATGTTGGAGATGGAGCAATAAATCGCAGCAGTCTACAGCCGCTCCCTTGTTTAACACAAAAAGATCCTTCGCTGACGCTCAGGATGACATAAAGGAGGCCAACGCTGCCTCAGGATGACAATTAGGAGGATGTTGTGCGACCCTCATGATGACTAAAAATGCTGTCGTAAGTGATGGTAAAGTGTATCCTTTTCAAACCTTGCTGATTTTAGTATAATCATTAGGCATAGACTGAATAACACCTGCCGGACAGGAGGATATAATGCCTGAAAAAATTGATATACATGGTGTGATGATAGACAATGTCACAATGGAAGAGGCTCTGGATAAAGTGCTGAGCATGCTGGAGGGCCAAACTCCACAGAAAATTTTCACCCCTAATTCAGAGATAATAATGCAGGCCACCAGGGATCCCGAGCTAAGAGATATACTAAATAGTGCAGAGCTTATTGTGCCTGATGGCGCAGGGGTTATATTAGCCTCCCGAATAATGAAAAATGAACTTAAAGAGAAGGTCTCTGGTATAGATCTGGTTAGACAAATTTTTGCAAACACAAAAAAAAGACCTGCCAGTTTCTTTATTCTGGGCGGAAAACCGGGTGTTGCCGAAAAGGCCTCAGTAAATATAGTTTATGACTATCCAAAAGCAAAAATTAAGGGTTATAGAAACGGATATTTCGATGAAAGTGAAGTACCAGAAATAATAAAACAAATTAATGAGTCCAGAGCAGAAATACTATTGGTTGGTTTAGGGGCACCTAAACAGGAAAAATGGATACACCGGTATGCAAATGAGCTCAACTGCAAAATCTTAATGGGTATAGGCGGCTCTATAGATGTCTTTGCCGGAACAGCCAAGCTGGCACCGGAGTTTATGAGAAGGGCTGGTCTGGAATGGCTCTACAGGCTAATAAAGGAACCTAAACGGGCTAAGCGTATGCTTGATTTGCCACGGTTTATTCTGTTGACATTGAAAAAAACCATGGCCGACAGAAAAAACTAGTATCCGCTTTATCTAACTAATATTCCTTATTGCCTCCACTACCAGTGCATAAACCAGATCAAGAGTAACATTGCCTCCGGCAGATAATTGATCTGTAATATGTGAAGATACAATCCCTGCATTATTAAGCGCCTGAAGCGCATTTCCTTCACTATATGGAATCGAAAGCGCACCTAAAACAATCTCTGCTGCCTTTTCTCCTGTTAATTTTACTTTATTTTCATAAGGCTTTAAAGCCTGATTAACCGATGCTCCATATTTGCCAGGAGCCATTTTCAGCATAGCATTTTTTATCAGAACCGCCATCACATCCTGGCTGGCTTCATAATTCAGTTTAAAGTCATTTTCTGTGCCGCCTGATATTAATCCGTACTCCACAAGATCCCTGACATAAGGATATGCCCAGTGATCGGTAAGTTTTTCCTCTGTTTCGGGGATTAATATACTTTCCGAGAAATCAGAAAGTTCTACGCCACCTCTGTTTATATATTTTCTTAATGCCTTCAGTTCATTGTCTCCAGCCGACAAAATCTCTGCAGGAGATACAGACCTGATGGTGCTGAATGCAGATACTAAACCAGCTGCTTCTCCTACTGTTATCCGGGTGGGTATACTGCCTGCGCTTGTAGATGCTAAAGATGTAAACCCGGCTTTTGATCCCAACATTAACACATTCTGAACATTTATCGGAACCAGGCTTCCTAAAGGTATGGAATAAACTTTTGGTTTTGTAACTATATATTTTGTATTGTGGTTGATAAATTTACTTGCATCAACTTCTTGTGAGCATAATCCAACTTTATCTTTGAAATCCTTATTTTCGAGAATATCGGCCACCTTTAACCGGTATCTTCCCTCATAATGCTTATACTCGGGAACAAAAAAACTTTCGGGCCCTTCTTTATAGGCGCAGTCTTTAAAGGCAATCAATATATTTTTTAAGAAGGCTGTCAATAACCTGGCCTCTTCCTCTGCTTCCTTATATGCGTTCATTAAGTCTTCTTCATCTTCTACATCCACGTCAAAGACCTGTAGTCCCGAGATTACCATATCATTATCATCGTATATTATAAAAGAAGGAGAAACCAGCTTGGTACGGGGATTAAACTTCTCATAAGCCAAAAGTACCAGCCTGAACTCATCAATGAAATCTGTTGTTTTTCGGCCTTTTTTCAGAGCCTCCACATCAACACCGGTTAATCGGAAATTAAATTCTAACGGAGCATAAAAATTTTGGATTCCCAAGTCCTCGGAGCCTTTAAAATAAGGAGTATTGCATAATGTAAGAAGATCTCCTTTTTGTGTTGCGTCAATAAATACATTTGCCTCATAATAATTTTCCGTTCCGGACTCCCGGACATATATGCCCTTTATTGTTCCTGCCTCCAAATGAACATCTGACACAACACCGTTATAAATAACATGAAGGGTCTCTTCTTTTTCCACAAGGTTTTTTATTGAATCTTCATAATCCTGCCCGCTGAAACCTACAGTAAACCTTCCGAAAATCTCCTGATATATGCCTTGATTTAAAAGAATCTTTTTTCCGTTGATAACTCCCTGCTGGGGATCCATAGATGATATCATGCCCTTTTTTATATAGCTTCCAAGACCTGCATCCTCTGTAATAAGCAATGTCTTCAGGCCAGTACGGGCACAAGCCAGGGCAGCTGCCACTCCCTCAGGTTCAGAACCTATTACTATTGTTGCATACTCATTTTCTGCAAAATCATATTCTCCAGAACGTATTTTTGTGTAGCTGCTGCCGGGCTGCCTGGATACAATAGGTTTTATTCCAAACCAAAAAGTAACAAAGATAAGAGCTGCAATAATTAAATTTTTAATTAGATTATCCTTCTTCATAAATATCCCTCATTATCTTTATCGTATAAAAACAGAAAAATAAAAAGAGGAAAATTCGTGTCTTTTCTATACCATGCTGTATATTACCGATTAGCGACGTAGTTCTTTATAAATAATTTATACTCTTTGAAACTATTACCATTTTTAACCTGATATTACTGCCTTTTTATACCGATATAATATTTAGAGAATTAATATGGACAGATCTGTACTTCAACTGTAAACTAAAATTATCACTTTGGATATATTTTATATAAATATCCAATTATTAATTACATCATTGGCATTGTTTATATATTCGCTTTCAGAGGTGTGTGTCTTGTTTAATAAAAACAATAATTTAAATAATAATGATCTTGACGGCCTGGTCTGGATTACGAACCGACAAGTATTTGTTAAGAATGAAAAAAAAGGTGGTATGCCTCCATTGATCAATCCATGTGATGAGGTAAAACTCCTGGTTAACGGATTGGAATTCAAGCATATTACCGCTGTATCAGAAAATGATGTAATAGAACTTAAAACATCTGAATCTGAAATAGATGCCGAAATGAATATTGAGGTTAAAGATGATGGTTTAAAAGCGTTCTTTAGCTATGCTCCGGCAAGAATTGTAAAAAATTTTATTGAAGACTCCCCTCCGGTTAACAAACTGGACGTTAAGGTTAAACAACAGACAATAGAAATCAAAAGTATCAAGGCAGAGCAGATCAAGGATTTCTTAAAATGTTCAGATATTGTATATGGGATTGATGATAGTATTATTGAAGAAATCTGCAGTAAAAATACTGCAGGTACATATTTGATTTCCATAGGCACTGCTGCTTTAGAGCCAACTGATGACACTATTGAGTATTATTTCAATACAGATGATGATACAACTTTCAGTTCCTGAAGACAGCTACATACAAATTCGATCGGTTTTTCCCGATACTGTAATAAAGGTCGGGGGATTTTCATATACTTTTCTTTCTGAAAAGAAAATGGTCCGCGCAAGAATCGAAGACGGAAAACTGGTATATTAGTTGTAAAAAGGAGAAAAAAATGTCAGAACCATTAGCAGTTGAAGATGTTATAAAAGCAGGTATGATTGTCAGAACAAAACACAAAAACAGCAGTAACTGGGTAGTTTCTGGAGTACTGAGTGTTTATGGATGTTATATCGAGATTGAACATGTAGAAGAATATTTAAGCTCAGTATTAATGATTTGTGATATCCTGGACTGTCAGATGGTAGACAACGAAAATCTTTACATAATGTCTGCTGAAGTATTCAACGTAAAATTTGCCTCAAGGTCGGTAATTCTGAAAATTGAGGCGATTGATATTGTTAAAAATAAACGGGAATACAAACGTTACGATGTGTATTTAAGCGGAAGTTACTGTAAATCTGAAGACATTCATGAAAATTACTGTGTTGTATTAGACATCAGTGTTGGAGGGATTAAAATTGTTACAAAGGGTAAACTTAACAAAGGCGATACCATTGAATTGGTTATGTACAATAAAAAATTCAGTATAATAATAGCGGAGTGCATCGTCAAATGGATTGACGAAAAAGACTCCAACTATTATTATGGACTGTCAATATCATACATGGATGAAAGATCAAAAAACCTATACCGGAATTTTATCCGGAACCTTCGAAGAAAAGAAATTCAACTTTGTAAAAAATACAAAAGCCAGCATAATACAGATATAACATGCCCATAGCATTATATCTTTTATTACTATCTTAATTGAATTATTGTACCTGAAACAGGGTTATTTTATGGTATATGCACCTCTGATTAAAAGATAAGCATTTTGCTTAATTAAAAGTCCCCTGCCATCAGATCTTGCCGAAATTAATAGGTGCTGGACAGGTATTTTCATACCATTTTTGTCAATGTCTCCGCCTATGCTGGCATCGACAAGTCCTCCATAGGTGCCTACTAAAGCTTCAGCTGCACCACTTCTTAAGATAGCTTCGCTTCCGCCTGCGAGGATTACTTTCTGTCCGGCCTTGGCTTCAACAACAGCATATCCGTTTTCAAGGCTATCAACCCTCGCTTTCAGAGTTTCTATCTCTGTCAGGGCATCTACGATGAACTTGGTAAGATCACCTACATCTGTCTGAAGCTGTGTAATAGTTGCATTGTTAACAGTACCTGAACCGGTACTTGAACCGGAGCCTATTTGAGCCGACAATTGAGCAATTTTCTGATCAACATAGCTCTTTGTCACCAGAGGATCAGCATCACTTCCCGGCTGTCCGGCTCCTGCCGCAGAAGAAACCACAAGCACTATACAAGACAGGATTGTGCATGCCACCAATGCTATCTTGCTTTTTCTTTTGAATATCATTTCCTCTTCCTCCTTTGGGAGGCGCTTTATTTCGCTTTACTGCACGTATGTAACGTTCAGGCCAAAGCTGGTATAAAGCGCATTATCAACCCTTCTCATCAGGTAACTATCAAGATGCCCCGCCTTTTCCCGCAGTCTTCTTTTGTCTATGGTTCTTACCTGTTCGAGAAGTACTACTGAGTTCTTGTTAAGACCATATTTCTCACCGCTGATTTCAATATGGGTCGGGAGGCGTGCTTTGTCCAATTGCGAAGTGATAGCCGAAACAATGATGGTGGGACTGAATTTATTTCCTACATCATTCTGTATAACCAGAACAGGACGTATTCCCCCTTGCTCGGATCCCACAACTGGACTTAAGTCAGCATAAAATATGTCTCCTCTTCTTACCAGCAAATTAAATCACTCCTGTAAAAAGTATTGACCTCTTATGCTTGACCCCTTTATTCATTTCTAATCTCTATTATAAGAAAGACAGAACAATAGGGCAAATTAAAATTAGGTTACGCATGCATTATTATTGTTTCACATTTCCTAATAATGTATACCTGAGTAGACTTGATTTTTTATATTACAATTTAAGAAAATTGCCTTGCTGCCGCGGCGG
>JGI24710J26742_10000806_pt1 | contig 29369 bp, 30 predicted proteins | sample BioPla2DNA2_FD_26742 | JGI IMG/M metagenome (IMG submission 26742)
GCTGTAGGCTCGCTCATGAGCGGAGCAATATCGCGAATAATCCAAGCCTTCATATCTCCTCCTTTAACAGCCATCTGCCAATGTGGCCGATGGTCTTCTCACGCATTTCTTGCATTTCTTCTCCGGGGGCGCTCGTTGTCATCGCAGCAACCAAAATATCTTTCTTCGCAAAAAAGATTCCAACATCGTGGCTGACTTCATCGAGGCCTCCCGTCTTATGGGCAAATTCTATATTCCGGGGCAAAAATCTCTTCAAAAGCCTGGTGTCTCGACATCTCTTCATCAATTCTATCGCCCGCTGACATGGATCTTCTTTAAAATACTCTCTGCGATAAATTGCGCGAAGAAGTGTCGCCATATCCGAAGCGCAAGTCATATTGTCAATTCCCTTTGCCCTGGCCTCTGTATCCATCATTTTTCTCTGAAGCACGGTCTCCGTCATGCCAAGATCATTGAAAATTCGATTGACNCGATCCCANCCGACCAAATCGATGAGAACATTGGTAGAGGCATTGCAACTTTCCAGCATCATCCACTGCAAATACTCCTTCACTGTATAGCTTCCCTCTTCCATTTCCACGACCACACTGAAGTCGACCGCGTTTTCAGAAGAGAGCTCGATGACGTCGGAAAACGAAAAGCCTCTCCCCTCTTCTTCCAGCACCGCCATCATAAGAGGTACTTTGATCGTACTGGCACTGGAGTGCGCCATATGATCGGCAAGCACAACCTGCTGTCCGCTTGTAAGCTCTTCGAGCACCAGCGACAGAGTGATTTTGCGCTCCTTAGCCATCTGCTCGGCATGTGTTTTCACATATTCCATCCGCCTGACGAGTTGATTCATGTGATTGTCTCCTAATTATGAANTCGTCGCTTTCTCANTTATAATAAAANACAATGCCCTTGCGAGCACTGTATTGCCTCCGGGCACTCATCATAACCCTTTTCTGCATTTCATTCCACCATCTCTTTTCACAGCACAAAATATTTGACGCTCCATTGTCTCGATCATCTCCACTGACGAAAAGCCCGCTTCAAAAAGGGCCTCTCGGATCTCACTCGGCTTCCAGGCTCTTTGAAAATGATATTCTCTCTCTTTTCGATATCGCTCCCCCTCTCGGATAAAAATGAGAAGATCAAAATATACTCCTCTTTCTTCAGGAACAAATTGGTTCTGCCAAATCAGCGCAAACTCTTCTTCATCATAGATGAAAACATTCTCAGCAAGCTCTTCTCGGATCTTTTTTTCCGTACTGATGTCAAAAAGAAGTGCGCCTCCCGGCACAAGAGCGCGAAAACTTCGAGAGAAAAAGGATTCAATTTCCTCTTCCTGCATATAATTGACCACATCAACAGCCGCAAGGACAACATCCAGTTCGCGAGAAAATTCCTCTCCTTGATCGATCATAAGATGAAGGCCTTGTTGATTGCCAAGCCTTGAAGCCGCAAGCGATAGCATCTCCTCCGATACGTCCAGAGCCCAGTACTCCCTCGATCGAGGCAGGAGCTTTTGAGTAATTCTTCCGCTCCCGCAGCCCATCTCGAGCATTCGCCCTTTCAGTGTGTACAAGGATGAGAAGGCTCCTATCAGTTCATCATAAGGAAAGTCATCCATCAATTGATCGTATATCTGTGCAAACGAATTATACATACATTCCCATCCGTATGAACCATTCACTGAGGATGGCCATCGCCACAAAAAGTATGACTGACAGAAAAAGGGGAAGCCATACCCCTAACGGAATGCGCTGATATCTCTCTGTCGACGCATTCTCGGGAAAATCAGATTCATCTGTCTCCTCACAATCCTTCCATTTTTGGTTCATCTCTTCCGAAGAGAGGGTTCCCGTTCCCACCGCGATGAGATCTGCCGGCATCTCTCGACTCTGATAGAGACGGCGAAAGATCGCCCCGGTGGAAAAAACTCCGAAAAGGGCAAGCGGAAAAATACCGAACACCGCTTGCATCGTCAGCGCCTCAGGTGTTTCACCGGGCATGTCTGCCGTCAGCTGAATATAATATACAATGGCATTAAAATAGGTATGCCCTAAGATCGCAGGCACAACAGAGTCATAGATATGTGCCAGCAAGGAAAACACCACCCCGAGATAAATGGGGCTTAATAAGTTATATGCATTAAAGTGAATCAGCCCAAAAAATATGGAACTCAAAATAATCGCCTTGGAAAGTGGAAGTTTTTCAGCATATGATCGCAGAAAAAACCCTCGAAACATCAACTCTTCACATATCCCGGGCATGACGGAAAACATAAGTACTATGATAGCCGGATGGAACGCGGTTTCCAAGATGTCGATCGGTTGATAATGAGTCATTCCCAGTGACTCCAAAAGTATAATGACAAATCCGTTTAAAAAAGTGGAGACGGGAATGGCGAGGAAACTCAATACAAACGCCCAAAAAAAAGCACTTATAGGGACTTCGTTAAGTCGAAGAAAAGTAAGCACTCCCCCTCTTCTTTTCGCAAGCACGACTGTGGGCAAAAGAAAAAGGAGAAGCTGAGATAAAACCAGCCCGACATATCCCAAAAAAGCCTGTAGAGGAGCGGCCACAAACAGTTGAATTAGACAGAGGAAAAAAAAATACCACGTCGTTCTCGTCGGATGCATATAGTTCCTTTCCAAAAATGGTTTCTTGCCAACAGGGTATATATGTTTATAATGAAGTGGGAGGGAAAATGAAATTTGCCATCATCGGACATCAAAGTCCGCTTGCAAAGCCGTTTCTTAATCTGCTCAATCAAGTATCGGATGAGCATGAATACACCTTCTATGAAAAGGGCAAGTTATTGCCCGTCATAGAGTTTCGCGGGCATGAAATGCCCGTTTATCCCCTGGAAAATGCGGAATCGGTCGATGCCGATCTTCTCATCTTCTTTCCCGAAGCGGCTGATCGTAAATACATGCTCAACGCCGAAGGAGCCGGAAAACGAGTTCTTGATTTAAAGGGCTTGTTTGCTGATGAAAATACCATCCCTCTCGTCGTCCCCAATATCAAGACTTCCAGGTATCGAAACGCTCCCATCATCTCCGTTGCCGATGTCCATCTGTTTATCATCTCTCCTCTTTTGAAGACGATGGAAAGTCGCTTCCGCATCAAAAGGGCTTCGATCGTGATCAACACTCCCGAGCCGATTCAAACAGCGGAAGACGACTACACAGATCGCGAAATCGACTTCATCAATCAGGGGCTTAAGATCCTCGACGACAAACAGACGCGCATTACCGTCTCTTTTACAGAAAATTTGTACGACAAGAAGACCAATATTCTCTTAAACGTTGAGTTTATCCGGCCTCTCAACACCGACACACTGAAAAAGCAGATTCAAGAGATCCCTATGTTCACCTATTCGCATGACGAGGCAAAAGAAGATGATTCCAGGGTTCTGATCACGCGAACCAGAAGGGATCTCAGTGTCGATAGCGGATTGCATATGAGTCTACAAGCGCAGAATCTTTCCAAGATATATGCTGAAGGGCTGAAATCGCTACTCGAGACAATAGCACAATCGCAGTAATTCAGAGTCTCTATTTCTTGGTTTCTTCGAACGCAGCCACACTGACAGGAAATGCCTCTCTTGCCAACGTCTCAAGCGCAGCCGCATAATCGCGAATCTCTGATTGAGCGCCTTCTCCTGAGCGAAGATCCAGGAAATGAATCAAACCCTGAAGGCTGACCGTCCAATACCAGCGTACGTATAGTCCATAGGCGCTCGGCAGGAAAAGCCTGGCCATCTCCGTGGCAATTCCGTTTTCCGATGCCCATTCGTAATTTTTCATCCCCTCCTCAATCTGTTCGAGGAGTTTTTTTGTCGCTTCTTCTCCTAATTCAAGGGGCACCATCGCTCCGCTCCCCTGCTTCGTGTCCTCAGGAGACGACCTCCATTGATCTGCAGCAGGAATGTAAAATTTCACCGCCTCACTTACATATCGCCTGGAGGACTCATTCCAAGCCGTCATTGGATCCTGTGCGCCTTCCTGATGAGAAGAGCCGATAATGTGTTTCCACCATTGTCTGGCGATCATGAGAGGCGCATACACTTCAAACTGCAAAACAGCATGGCGGAAGGGACTTGTGTGTTTTTCTCTGATCAAAAAATTGATCAGCCTTTTATCGCGTTCGGAAAGAACTTCGGATGCCTTATCGTAAGAGACGCGCGCAGCATTTACCGGGGTCAAGTCTGAACCTAATACATCGACAAGACGGACATAACCTTTGTCTAAAACATCAATCTTTTTCACCCTTACTCCTTAAAAATAAAAATGTGATCTACATTTCGATAGTAGTCGCCATAGTTAAGACCGTAACCGACAATAAAGACATCGTCTACGGTGAATCCGACATAATCACTCTCAAAATCCACCTTTCTGCGAGATGGCTTATCAAGGAAAGTGCATGTGCGAAGGCTTCGAGGCTTCCTATCCTTCAGCACATTGTATACGGTCTTCATAGTATACCCTGTATCGATGATATCATCGACAATGAGAACGTCGAATTGAGAGAGATCTCGAGAAACATCCTGGAGGATATTCACCACGCCAGTACTCACTTCACTCGACTGATAACTCGATGTCGTCATAAATTCAACGACGAGTGGAAGATCAATCTGACGGATCAAATCCGCCGCAAATACAAACCCTCCTTTCATCAGGGTGATGACTAACAGCTCTTTATCCTGATAGTCCCCCGTTATTTCCTCACCCAGCTCCTCGACTCGTCGTGCGATGGCATCTCGATTGAGGAGAATTTCCCTTTCTTTCATTAAGCCTCCTTTCGCCTATTCTACCACAGAAAATGAATGACAAAATAAAAAAAGGCGCTAAGCGCCTTATCACCCTTCCCTTAGGATGCGTATCACACTCGTGTGGCTCATTCCCAGTACATATCCTATATCTCGGAAACTCAGATCCGTCTCCTCTCGAAATGCCCGAATGAGTTCAAAACGACTGCTGCGATGCTCCTCCCTCATCAATTCTTCAAGACTTAAGGCGCGTGACTCCAAGAACTGATCCAAAAATGCTTTGGCCCGCGCCCTTCGCTTGCTCAATTTGTCCGGTTCAAAAACTTCTATACTCGTAAACAACTGCGCATATGCAGGCTCCGGCTCACGAACCATATGTTGCAGAAAAGTTTCTCGATCCCTGAAATTTCCGCTGAGTAGCGACCAGCCCAACGGAACACTGACCAATTCTCGCTTGACATAACGAGAGTAGCGCTCATATTCCTCCAGAGAATTGTCTTCTCCCTGATGAATATATCGGAGAAGTTGTGTTCTCTCTTTTGCACTCAAACGCTGGCGCATCTTATAGACAAATCGCAACTCCTTATTATGCTGAGTGGAATAATAATACACAAACGCATCGAGAACTCCATCGAGGAATTGTTTCAGCCTCTCGTGTTCGCCAACCAATAGATGCAACACGCCCGATTTAAAACGATAGCCCGCTACTGAAATCTGCATTCGATGAGCATACAGTTCCAAGTAGCGCTTCATCGTATGAATATCTTCTTTTTTGGAGAAAACGGGAAGATTGTCAGGTGTGCCGATAATAAGATGAATAGACTCTGCCATAAAGACCTCCTTTGTTAGCGCGAGTCTATCACATTATATACTATATAATATACTTTTGCAAAATATTTACTATTAGGAACTATTCCTTTGTGTTAACTTTCTAATTTCGCGTACTTCATTTAAAATCTGCAGCAGCGTATACTGAATGGAAGTCAAAACAACGAACAAGCTTACGACGACGATGACCGTGTAATTCATTTTCTCCTCCCTTTACCCAAGAGCCCGGTCTGTGCTATAGTTGATTTGTTCATACCCGAAACGATAAAAGAGGTCTCATGGAACCGCTTCAAACACAAGAAAAACTGAGTATTTTGCATATGCTCGATATATATGGAGCGCAGATCCCCGTCGATACATGCGTGGATTTTTTTCTTGACCAAAATATTCTCACTAACGATGAACTCTCGCAAGCTCTTGCGGAGTTGATTGAGCGCGGTCTTGTCTCTCTTTTTCAAAAAGGCCACCAAGACGTCCTGACTCTCAGCGACGACGGCATGATCGTTCTGCATTTTTTCCGCGACCGATTAAGCGCAGAGATTCAAGAACAAATTACATCAGCGGTTCTCAAGCTCAAACAGGAGCATCCCAAAGAGGAGCTCCTGCTTAATTACGATCCGATGAGCCAGATGATGGAATTAACTTTTCTCGAAAACGGAAAAAAAGTCTTTGCCATAGAGATGATTCTCGATGAAGAGATGTTCTACTCACAACGAGAATGGCTCAGAACCCTAACAAAAAAGGACATCTCCAATATAAGACGTGTCCTCTTCGGATTCAATCAAAACAAATAAGAAAAGGAGCTTTTCCAGCTCCTTTTTTCTTTTGAATTCTTTATTCCACTGTTGGAATACCGCCTACGACATGAATGCATTTCGTGGGGCATGCTTTTGCACATTCCATGCAATTTGTACATTTTTCATAGTCGATGACCGCTACATTGTTGACGACTTCAATAGCGCCATGCGGGCAGGTCTTTTCACAGCGCTTGCATCCAATGCATGCATTTGAGCAATTCTTTCTGACATGGCCTCCAAATTCTTTATTCTTGCAGTCAACGAAGACAAGCTGAGGTTCAGGAACCAAGTCGATGAGATTTTTCGGGCACGCCGCTACACAAGCTTCACAGCCGACACATTTTTCCGGATCGACTTGCGCCACATTATTTTCATTGATATGAATCGCATCAAATTTGCAGGCGCGCACACAATCTCCACCGCCGAGGCAACCGTCTTTACAGGCTTTGGGGCCTCCAAGAACAAAGTTTGCCGCCACACATTCATTTAAACCATTGTATTGGAATGCATCAACACAATTGGTACCGCCATGGCACTTGACGCGGGCGATCATTTTTGTCGTTGCCTCGACGCCGCCTATGCCCATGATATCTGCAATTTTTGCAGCAACTGACGGACCTCCGACGGTGCATTTGTCCAGGGGATCTCCCCCGACGACAGCTGTCGCGTAATTATTACACCCGGGATAGCCGCATCCGCCGCAGTTCGCGCCGGGAAGAATGGCGTCGATTTGGCCGATTCGCGGATCTTCCTCCACTGCAAACTGAGTCGAAGCAAAAGACAGAAGACCTCCGAACACCAGGCCGACAGCGCCTAAACTCAAAATCGGAGTAACGAGTAGATTGATATCCATGTGTGCCTCCTAAATCATCCCCTGGAATCCCAGGAAGGCAAACGAAAGAAGACTGGCCGTAATCAGAGCGATGGGAAAACCTTTAAAAGCTTGTGGAACGTCGTTTGATTCCATCTTTTCACGAATAAAGGCAAAGATGACGATGGCCATGGTGAACCCTACCGCCGCCGCTACACTATGAACAACGCTCTGAACGAGATTGAAGCTGTACTGCACATTGAGAAGTGCAACACCGAGTACGGCACAGTTTGTCGTAATGAGGGGCAAAAAGATTCCCAGCGCCTGATAGAGCGACGGAAGAACCTTTTTTAGCACGATCTCAACAAACTGAACAAGCGAAGCAATGATCAGTATGTACATAACGACTCTCAGATATTGGATGTTGAAATACTCGAGAATATACACCTCTGCAAAATAGGCAAAGACACTTGCCATCGCCATGACAAAAATGTCAGCAAGGCCAAGTCCGAGCGCCGTCTCAACTTTCTGAGAGATGCCGATGAACGAGCAGATGCCCAGGAAGCGCGAGAGGACAAAATTGTTGACCAATATTGCTGAAATGACAATGGTCAAAATACTTGCATTTTCCATGAATTACGCCTCCTTCTTACTAATCTTGTTGACAAGAGCAATCAACATGCCCATTACCAGGAAAGCCCCCGGAGGTAGAATCATTGAAATCGTCGCCGGTATCGGAAGCTGAAATAGTGTGGTTCCGAACAACTCAATGCCACCTGTTCCCAGAAACTCCCGGATAAATCCAAGCAAAGTCAGAGCTAAGGTAAAGCCGAGCCCCATTCCAAGTCCGTCGAGCATCGAGTCCAATACTCCGTTTTCATAAGCAAACGCTTCGGCGCGGGCAAGAATAATACAGTTGACGACGATCAGGGGTATGAAAAGTCCAAGTGCATTGTACAGCGGTGGCACGAAGCCTTCCAAGAGCATCTCCACCACGGATACAAATGTCGCGATGACGACGATAAAAATCGGAATGCGAATTTTGTCAGGCACGATCTTTCGAACAAGAGAAACGAGAATATTGCTGGCGATGAGAACGGAAGTCGTCGCAACCCCCATTCCAATCCCGTTTTGCAGACTCGTTGTGACCGCTAAAGTCGGACACATGCCGAGGAGCTGATAAAAAACAGGATTTTCTTTTATTAACCCATTCGTAAAACTGGAAAGCTTCATGGATTCACCAACCTTTCAAGGAGCTTGCCGACGCGATTGACACCGTCAGTGACGGCAGATGAGGTAATAGTGGCGGCAGTAACAGCCTGCACTTGATTGTCGCCGGCGCTTGTCTTATCGACAATGATATCTCGGGTGAGCGTCATTCCTTCAAATTGCTCATAAAATTCCGGATTTGCGGCATTGGCTCCGAGACCGGGGGTTTCAGCGTGTGTTCCAAGCCTCAGCCCCGTAATCTCGCCATTTACATCAAATCCGACGATGACTTCAATAGCGCCCCCGAATCCTTGAGAAGACACTTTGACGACATGACCGATTACCTCTCCCTGCTTATACGCTTGATGGACATCCAAAATTGTCGCATCTTCACTTTGAAGTTGCACCAAGAGTCCCTCATCGAGAGGCGCAAAATCATCGGCTTCACTCATGACTTCTCTTCGATTGGCAATATCTGTCGCTGCACGGCTCTGCGTAATCACGTCAATGGTGGCTCCATATGTCATCGAGAGAGCCAAGGCGGAGACTAAACAGAAAGCCATCAATATGAGACCCATCTTTGCGACATCTTTCATCAGTTAGCCCTCCTTTTTTCCGTTCCGAAAACTCTTGGCGCCGTATAATGTTCGATCATCGGTGTGAGCATGTTCATCAGAAGGACTGAAAACATCACGCCTTCATTGTATCCGCCAAACACTCGAATGAGAACGGTAATGAGCGCCGCTCCGAACGCATAAATGATTTGACCGGTTCGATTCATCGGAGAAGTCGCATAGTCAGTGAGCATGAAAATTCCTCCGAGAAAGACGCCACCGGCAATGACACTGTAAAGACTCATCGATACATCGAATCCGTTTAATAGGAAGGTGAGACCGAAGACTCCTCCGATGTAGATGACCGGAATATGCCAAGTGATGATTTTTCTGACGAGAAGATAGATCAGGCCAATAAGAAGAGCAATCGTGCTCGTCTCACCGATCGTACCGGGGATAAAACCGAGGAAAGAATCTTTCAGACTTGGCAATTGATTGAATAATTCAGCTCCACCCACTTCGGCCGTCTTTATTATAGCCAAAGGAGTTGCCTGAGAAATAGCATCCGTAATCGGATCGACAAAACGAGTCATGATCGTCGGATAGCTGACAACAAGGAATACCCTTGCTCCCATTGCAGGGTTCATAAAGTTCTGACCCAACCCGCCAAAGAGCTGCTTAACGATAATAATGGCGAAGAAGCTTCCGATCGGAGCAATCCAAAGTGGTGCATTTGACGGAAGGTTTAGGGCGAGAATCAGACCCGTGACCGCTGCGCTGAGATCATTGACACTCACCGTTTGCTTCATCATCTTCTGATAGACATACTCAAAGAGGACACTACTGGCCACACACAGGATGACGAGCAGGCCTGCGTTCAAACCGAAGTTGTAGAGTCCTACTGCAGTAGTAGGAAGCAAGGCGATGAGCACATCACGCATCACACCTGTCGTCGTCTCAGGAGCCCTGATATGAGGAGATGAAGTCGCTTGTAATAATTCCATGATTCCTCCTAACTCTTCTTCCTGTTTTCAAGGATCTGTCTCTTGGCGACCCGAATGGAGTGAACCAGCGGTCTTTTAGCCGGGCAGATAAAGGAGCAGGATCCGCATTCTATACAGTCAAGCGGATGGTATTTCTCCGCTCGGGCAAGATTGCCCTGCAATGTATAAAAACTGATGTATGCGGGCTGCAGGAAAACCGGACAAACATCTGAGCATCGTCCGCAGCGCATGCAGGCGGTAGGCTCGGGAATCCTGGCATCTTCTTCATTGAGTACAAGGAGGCCGCCGGTTGTCTTTGTCGAGGCAATGTCGAGAGAGTCAACGGCATTTCCCATCATGGGCCCCCCAAGAATGACCTTGACAGCATCTTCACTAAGGCCGCCTGCAGTAGAAATCAGATGAGACAACTTTGTGCCGTTTTTGATTCGCAGATTAACCGGTTCATTGACGCCGCTTCCCGTCACTGTGCAAACACGTTCGATGAGTGGAATGCCTTTTTCAAAATATTCACCGACTGCATAGACAGTGGCAATATTGGACACAACACATCCCACATCCATCGGAAGTCCGCCTGAGGGAACTTCTCTTTTCGTAATGGCATTGATGAGTTGCTTCTCAGCTCCTTGAGGATACTTTGTCCTAACGCTGACAACTTGAAAGGCATTATCGCCTTTCACTGCGTTTTTCAGTGCATCGATAGCATCGGGCTTGTTGTCTTCGACGGCAATGTAGCAGGAGTCGACTCCTAATGCCTTCATGACAAATCGGGCGCCGAGGAGAATTCCTTCTGTCCCCTCAAGCATCAGACGGTGATCTGTCGTCAGATACGGCTCACATTCAGCACCGTTGATGATAAACGTATCAATCACTTTTTCCGGGGGCGGACTAAGTTTTACATGGAGCGGAAAACCCGCCCCTCCCATTCCGACAATTCCGGATTCGGCTAATCCTTTTCGGATTTCTTCCTTTGTCAGATCCGCCACATCGCCGATTTTTTTAACACTCTCATGCCAAGTTTCATTTCCATCATTGGAAATCTCCACGACCGTCGTGTCTACCCCCATGACCTTCATGTTATGTATTTTTTTGACGGTGCCGGAAACACTACTGTGTATGTGAGCGCTGACAAATCCACCGGCCTGACCGATCACCTGCCCTTTAAGCACTTCCTCTCCCGGCTGAACGACAACTTTTGCCGGTGCTCCGATATGCTGGCGCATCGACAAAAAAACAGCTTCGGGAGGTGGGCAGTTGACGATGGGTTTTTTTTCTGTCCGCTCTTTTGAGTGTGGTACTTGCGCACCGCCTCTAAATGTGAAAAGACCCATACTTCCTCCTAGAGTAAGAAAATACCTGAATAAACCTTTCTGTGACGAGAGATTGTTTCCAANTCCTCGACACTCCGCCATTATAACATAATTTAGAAAAGAAAAAGGTGTTTTCAGAAAAGAATGTGAATTTCGTGTCGAAAGCTCTTTGTTATATGTTTTTCACATAAATCCGGTCTCATAAAATGCTTAGTCGCTCTTATCTCTTCTTTTTCTTCTTAAATGAAAATCCGAACCTTTCCTTCCATGAAGTTTCAGTTCGGATGATCTTAATTTGGTGCGAGAGGCGGGACTTGAACCCGCACGTCCGTTTGGACACTACCCCCTCAAAGTAGCGCGTCTGCCAATTCCGCCACTCTCGCGCGCATGATTAATTATATCGTTTACTGAGAGCTTGTCAACCATCTTTTTTGAAGATGCGCTGCTATCGCCGTTTCTCCAACTCATCGATGAGTTCAGACAGATTCTCGGTCTTCGCATCGATCAGAACTTCCCTGCTCTTCCCCTGCTCATCGACAAACACCAGAAGAAAATCTCTATCTTGCCTGCTGAGCCGGACCACCTGCACTATGTGTGACTTGAAAAAAGCTCCCTCAAATCTCAGATGAGGGCCTTGTTTTATAAAAAGGCCGCTTTCCTTCCCTCTTTTTATCTCCTCATATACGGAAAAAACGACTCCGGGAATTAAGAGGAGAAGAATCAGAAGGGGTGACCAGGAAGCCAGCGGACTCATTCGAAATTTTTCGCTCGTGGAGTAGAGTAGAGCAATGATGAGTCCGACAGCGACCAGCCCCGTCGGAAGCCCGCCGACTCTGAATGCTCCTCTCCCTCTTCTTTTTACTTGCCAGCGCTTATTCATGCTTATCTTCCTTATGATGAGCGGGCTATGTACACGCCGGATTCCCCGTCAACATCCATCACTTTAACCATTACCTCTTCAGTATGAGATGAGGGAATATTTTTTCCGACATAATCCGCTCGAATCGGCAGCTCTCTGTGTCCTCTGTCGACTAATACGGCGACCTGAATGGTCGAAGCTCTTCCTCTTGAAAACACCGCTTCCAAAGCGGCACGAAGTGTTCTCCCGGTATGCAGGACGTCATCGACGACGATGACATCCTTGCCTTGAAGCGAGACGGGAATCTCGCTTATATCCTCTGTTCTCTCTTCTTGCCGGCGGTCGTCGCGAAAAGGAGTGATGTCCAGCGTTCCCACGGGCACTCTGATGCCTTCAAATCGCTCGAGATTATCCGCAATAATGCGACTGAGACTTCCTCCTCTTGTAAGGATCCCCAGGAGGACGATGTTTTCCACTCCTTTATTACGTTCAATAATTTCATGAGAGATGCGCGCCAGGGAGCGGGCAACGCTCTTTTCATCCATCAATCTCCGCATCACTTCCACTCTTTTTCCTTCATTGTCGCAAGCACCTTCGAAAAGTCTTCCGGAAGAGGAGCGCTGAGTTCTATCCATTTGCCGGTCGAGGGGTGAGAAAACCCGAGTCTTTGCGCATGCAGGAGCTGTCCCGGTTTTCTCCCTCTGCTCCTTCCGCCGTAAAGCGGATCACCGACAATCGGATGACCTATCGACTGCAGATGAACCCGAATCTGATGAGTTCTTCCCGTCTTTAATCGGCATCGAAGCAGCGAGAAGCCCTCAAAAACTCCTTCAAGCTGTACCTCTGTGAGCGCTCTCTTTCCCTCTGCTTCAACCGTCCTCTTGAGAGGATTTCCTCTGCTTCTTGCCAAGGAGAGATCGATCATGAGCTCCGTAAAATTGACTTCCCCCTCCACAAGTGCTAGATACTCTCTTAAAATATCGCGATCTTTGAACTTCTTGTGGAAGTACTCCCAACTCTCATCCGTCTTCGCAACAAGGATCAGTCCCGTCGTATCTTTGTCGAGTCTGTGGACAATCCCCGGTCGATCTTCACCACCTCTTCGAGTAATATCAGGAAAGTAATGCAAAAGAGCATGGGCCAACGTCCCGCTTGCATGCCCCGCTGAAGGGTGTACTACCATGCCGCGGGGCTTATTCACGATAATGGCCTGAGAATCCTCATAGACAATGTCCAAGGGAATTTCTTCCGGCAACATAAGATCATCTTCCTCCGGAAAATCAATGAGGAAATCTTCTTCACCGGTGACAACGGCACTCTTTTGAAGGATCTTTCCGTCCAGGCTCACCCTCCCCTCTTCAATCCAGCGCTGAAGACGCGCCCTTGAATACTGAGGGTATTTACGACGCAAAAACTGATCGAGGCGCATCACTTTGCCGATAAATTGGTGAGGCGGATTCTTGTTGGCTGTCCATTGAGCACGTATTCTTCACCGCTTATCTCCGTACAAAGCATCTCTTCAGCGAGCACCTCATTCATGATGAAGTCGCGATGTGCTTCCACTGCCGCTTCAAACTCCGGTGTGGAGCAGTATTCCACTCGAATGCGATCCGCCACATGATAGCCATTGTTCTTTCTCTGTTGTTGGAGGCGAGAGACAAATTCTCTGGCATATCCCTCAGCCTTCAGTTCATTGCTGATGTCGATGTCGAGGATGACAAACAGATTTCCCTGTACTTCTACTGTAAAGTGTTCCCTCGCTTCAACGGAGATCTCCACTAGTTCATTACTCAAGAGAATATCCCCGCCTTCATAGGTAAACATCACCTCTTCACCGTTTCTCAATTTCATAGCCAGTTCATCAACTTGTGCATCGCGCAGCGCCTTTTGAAAGACTCCCATGTTTTTTCCAAGGCGCGGCCCTAAGATCCGGAAGTTCGGTTTTAAGAGGAAACGGACATATTCAGATGGTTTCTCAACGTATTCCATCTGTTTGACGTTCAGCTCTTCCAATATGATCGATTCGACATCCTTCAGTTTTTCGCGAAGTTGTTCATCGACTAATACGCGACTGAGAGGCTGTCGGACTTTGATGCCGACTTGCTCGCGAGATGCGCGCCCAAGAAATACAATTTTCCTGGCCAAATCCATCTTCTCTTCAAGCTGAGCATCCTGCCAGGCGGCATCAGATTTTGGAAAGAAGCCCAAGTGCACGCTCATCTCTCCCGTGAGATTTCGGTAAATCTCTTCCGTGATGAAGGGGGCGATGGGCGAAGCCATAAGGCACACATCCTTTAACACCTTTGCCGTAACGACATAGGCAGCTTTCTTATCGCCGTCCAAACCCTCTTTCCAGTAGCGTCTACGGCTTCTCCTGATATACCAGTTTGAAAAGTCCTCATTGAGGAAATCCTGAAGAGCATGTGTGACCTTGGTGACATCATATTCCTCATAAGCAGCCGCAACTGCGTCGATCGTCTGAGAAAGCCTCAAAAGAATCCAGCGATCCAGCATAGAGTAATCTTGCGAATCTACTTCAAGTTCTTCGACATGGATGCCGTCATTATTTGCATACAGCGTCAAAAGGTGGTAAGCATTCTTCAATGTCCCGAAGAACTTGCTCTGAACCTCTCTCAAACCGTCCGGGTCGAACTTCGTGGTCATCCACGCCGGTGAGACATACGACAGATACCACCGCACCGTGTCGGCTCCCACCTCATCAAACAACTGAATCGGATCTAAGGTGTTTCCCCGACTCTTTGACATTTTTTTGCCGTCTTTATCAAGGAGGTGGTCGTTGACCAGAACATTTTTGTAGGGCGCGCGTCCACCGATAAAGGTGGATATGGCCATCAGAGAATAGAACCAGCCACGCGTCTGATCGATTCCCTCGCAAATATAGTCTGCCGGATAGTACAAGTCGAAATCATCCTTGTGCTCAAACGGATAGTGCATCTGCGCAAACGGCATGGCTCCCGAATCAAACCAGACGTCGACTACATAATCTTCTCGTTTCATGCGCCCTTTGCACTTCGGACATTCAATCTCTACGCGATCCACATACGGTCTGTGCAGCTCGATGTTTTCATCAATGGGATCGATGCTGCGCTCGACGAGTTCTTTTCTCGATCCAATCGACTCCTCATGGCCGCACTCACACACCCATACATTGAGCGGAGTTCCCCAATAGCGGTCCCTCGAGATGGCCCAGTCTTTGATATTTTCTAGCCAATTGCCGAATCTCTTTTCACCTACATGAGCAGGATACCAGTTGACCGTGTTGTTGTTTTCCACCAATTGATCGCGAAGAGCGCTCATCTTGATGTACCAGCTCGGATTGGCATAGTAAAGAAGGGGAGTGTCGCAGCGCCAGCAGTGCGGATAATTGTGATCCATCCTCTGCTTTTTATACAGTTTTCCGTTTTCACGCAGCCATTCCACTATGTGCTCGTCGGCATCCATGACAAACATGCCCTTCCAGGGTGTCTGCGTATATTTCCCTTCCAAATCCACAGGTTGAAGGACCGGAGCATTATAATTCTGCCCCGTCTGATAGTCTTCCTCGCCAAATGCAGGCGCCGTATGCACGATGCCGGTACCGTCTTCCGTCGTGACATAATCGGCAAGCGTGACAAAAAAGGCCTTTTTATCCACTTCTATAAAGGGCATCAGCTGCTCATATTCGACATATTCGAGCTCTTTGCCCAAAAACTCATCGAGTATTTCCACTTCATCGCCCATCACCTGATGCACAAGGTTTTTAGCAAGGATGAACACATGCTCTCCTTGGCGAACGCGGACATAGGTGACCTCCGGATGAACCGTCAACAAGACATTGGATGCCAGCGTCCACGGTGTCGTCGTCCAAACGAGAAAATACTCTTCTCGATCCTTTCTCTTAAACGCAACCGTGACCGTCTCCTGCTTAATATCCTTATATCCTTGTGCGACTTCATGCGATGCCAGTCCCGTACCGCAACGGCTGCAATAGGGAAGAATCTTAAATCCTTTGTACATGTATCCGCGCTCATGGAATTGTTTGAGAATCCACCAGCAGCTCTCTATATACTTGTCTTCAAGGGTGATATACGGATCATCCATGTCCAGTAAATACGCCATCCGCTCGGAGAGCTCTCTCCACGCAGACTCATATTCGAATACAGACTTTCTGCATAAGTTGTTAAAAGCTTCGATGCCGTAATCTTCGATCTGTTGCTTGTGGGTAAATCCGAGCTTGCGCTCCACTTCGATTTCCACAGGAAGCCCATGGGTATCCCATCCGCCCTTTCTCGGAACCAGATATCCTTTCAAGTTCCAATAGCGACAGATGGAGTCCTTGAGATTTCTTGAAACAACGTGGTGAAGCCCCGGCATTCCGTTTGCCGTCGGCGGCCCCTCATAAAAGATAAAGCGGGGCTGATCTTTCCTCATTTCCAGCGTTGTTCGCAGCAAATCGATTTCTTCCCAATACATGCGCTGTGCATGTTCGGCATCCTTTACTGATGAACTGATTAACGGTTGATACATATATTATTTCCTCCTGACAAAATAAAAGGCCCGGCATAGGGGCGCCTAATACGCGGTACCACCCTATTTGCCTGAGGCCACTTTCCCTGTTAACGCGGGGTTTTGCGTCGGTTTTACCGATTCAACATGCAGTGATAATGCAAAAAGACTTCTTGCTGCCTCTCACCCGGGTTGACAGCTCTCTGCAAAGAAGGATCTCGTTGATCGTGTCTGCAAGTGTTTTAAAAAAGCGACATACGAAGCACATACTTCAAAAGTTCAACCACAAGATACGAGCCAAGCACGGAGAAGTCGAACATGCCGCCTTGCATCAAGGGAGCAAGCATACTTCTCACCGGACCCACTATCGGCTCAGTGATCGTGATGATAAATTGGTACAATGGACTGCCGGGATTTCTCATAAAAATCCAAGAGCTGATCGCCCGCACGACGAGGAGCCACTGGAGTAAGTCGAGAAACCTGAACAGGTAAATGCCGAAACGTATCATAAAATTCCCGGAAGCTCCTCTTTAACAATAGGAGCTCGCTGGGCATTGCTGTGGACATCGACTCCATGAGGCACGATGATGTATATGGCGTTGGCTATTTTGCTGATATCTGCATCCAGTGCATAGGCGGCGCCTTCACATATATTGATTATTTTCGCACTGACATAGTCTTCCGTCTCCTCAAAATTGAGAATGACAGGGCGACCAAGCTTAATATCGTCGATGATCGAAGTGCTCTCTCGATGGTCTATCGGCGCATACTTGCAGATAATCATCTTCGCGTCGGATGCGGAGTATTCGGGGGCAAAGGAGCGTTGCTGCGCCTGTGTATTATAAGCTCTTTCACGTTCAGAACGTTCCGGATAGCTTCGCGCAGGCTGACGTCGTTCTCTTCTCTCCGAGGGGACATATTCTGATTCGGGTTGGGCTCTTCTTTCGCCTCTTGTGTCTCTTCTAGGCTCTTCACTCGCTTCATTTTCTTCTTCCTCAAGACCGAAGAAAAATTTCACTTTGTCGCCAAAACTGTTCATCCTGCCTCCTATTCAAAAATCCGACTTCCAATTCGGACCATATTGCTTCCTGATTCCAAGGCCTCGCGATAGTCTCCGCTCATTCCCATGGATAAGATACTTATTCGGGAATTATTATATAGAGTTTTACGGTAGTAGTCAAAAATTAATTTTGCGTGTGAAAAAAGCGCGCGCAACTGTGCAGGCTCTTCATCAAACGGCGCCATCATCATAAAACCGCGGACGTCCAGATGCGCAAGTTCCTCGAATTCGCGCATAGCCTCTTTAATTTCTTCTTCATAAAAACCAAATTTGTTCTCTTCTCTTGCCAGATTGATCTGCACCAGAACTTGCTGACGCTTGCCTATCCGCTCCGCCTGCTTATCAATTTCATAAGCTAAACGAATCGAGTCGAGAGAGTGAATGAGATGTGCGATGGGAACCACTTGTCGAACTTTGTTACGCTGAAGATGACCTATAAAGTGAATGCGCATATCCTTCGGAATGTCGGAAACTTTTTCCAGCAACTCTTGGACTCTATTTTCTCCTATGTCCATCACCCCGTATCGGTGGAGTTCTCGGATCATCTGCGTGGAGCGATTCTTCGTCACCGCCACCAGAGTTGCTTCTACACCCGTTCGCTCTTTCACCTCAAGAATATCTTGGCGAATCAAATCGATCTGTTCTTTCATCGGCCCCCCTCCCGAATTTCATCATAGAGACTGACCGTTTCTGTAGGTTCCGTATCGTCTCCAGAGTAAAAATAATCACTGTAAATAACTGCTTCATCTCCGCTGATGCCTTTAATCCGGATCGGAACAAAGGAAAAGTCGTCTTCTGAATGCATGACATATACTCCCTGTCTTCCTCCTTCTGCAACGATGCTGTTCGTCTTAATGACAAGTCCGGAAAAGCGCCTGGGAATGACGCGAATTTTCACCTCCCTCATGTCCTGATCACCTTCAAATGTCTCCAAAAAGCGTAGGACAACCCCCGACTGCTCATCCGTCTCAAAGATTTCTTCGACGACAGGTCTTAGGGAGATGTCATTGATCACTGCATCTATGCGCTCACCTTCAAGATCTCGAAAATATTCAAATTCTTCCGGCTCGAGCACAAGTACGACAAAACTCGCTCTGTTATCGATCATTCGAAACAGTCCTTCGCCTTCGGCGACTTCCGTTTTCAACTCTCCTTCCTCTATTTTGCCGAGTTTGTCATAGCGTAAAATCAATCGGTTTTCAAAGGCAAAGAGAGGGTCGGAAGGCGATACGCGAAGCCCGACAACGCCTGCTATTGGCGATCGGATCACATAGCGCTTGTCGACAATTTCTCCCGTCACCGTCTGAGGCTGCAGTGACAGGCGAGGTTCCAAATATGAATTTTCTATGACATAAAGATGATCTAAACTCTTCTGTACCCCGTCGATTTCTTCAAATTTATTCTCACGGACCAAATAGGATAACTCATCTTCAAGGGCGCGGATGCGGGCTTTGAGCACATCTAAATCTATGAGAAGCTGGGAAAGATTATCTTCATATTTCGAGACGCCCTTTTGCGGCGGAGTAATGCTCGTATCGATTCGCACAATCGGCGTGCCCTTGGCAACGCGCGTATTGTCATCGACCAGGAATTCGACTCTCCCGCCTCTGTTCGACGCTACGACGATTTCGCGGCGTATCAGAATCCCTTCTGCATCAAAGGCCACCTCTAAAGTGCCCAATCGCGCAGGATATGTTGTAGAGGCTCCGGAAAATATACCGGTAATATTAATCAGCACAATCACTAGGAAAAACGCCAGTGCCAGCAGGAACAGGCGCGCTAACCATTTTCGTTTCATACCTGTATTTCTTCTTTCATTTCTCTTCGCATCAATTTTTCAACAGTATCTTCTACACTGCCGCTTCCATCCAAAATATCTCGAAGCACTTGACAAATGGGCATTTCAATTCCGAGTTTTTCAGAAAGCGCCAGCGTACTCTCCAGCGTGGGAACGCTTTCAACGACCATGCCGATGCGTTTAATCGCTTCTTCGGGAGCAATTCCACGTCCGATAAGCTCACCGCACCTGCGATTTCTCGAGTGTTTCGATGTGCACGTGACGATGAGGTCGCCCATTCCACTGAGCCCTAAAAAGGTCGAGAGTTTCGCACCCAACGCCAGTCCCAAACGTAGAATTTCCGCCATTCCACGAGTCATCAGCGCCGCTTTCGTATTGTCTGCATATCCATATCCGTCGCTAATCCCCACCGCCAGGGCAATCACATTCTTTAAAGCTCCCCCTAATTCAACGCCCGAAAGATCGTCTGACGTATAGATGCGAAGCGTATTGTCATTTAAGCATTCCTGGACTATTTTGGACGTTTCGGGGCAGGAAGAGGCAGCTACTACAGTGGTTGGAAGATCTGTGGCCACTTCCTCTGCATGTGAAGGGCCACTGAGAGCCGTATAACGAAGGCCCGGGAGAAACTCTTCGTAGACTTCATGCATCAATTTATGAGTTCCCACTTCAATACCTTTAGACAGGCTGACGACCATTTTCCCTTTGAGCTTTGAAGCATGGGTGTCCAAAAAAGAGCGTACGTTCTGAGCTCCAATCGCCATAATCACCATCTCAGCGTCGTTAAGCGCATCTTCCGTTATATCTGAAAAGCGGATGCTCCGAGGCAGGATAATGTCGGGAAGATACTGCGAATTGATGTGAGTGTCGCGAATCTCTTCCAACACTTCCCGCCGACGAGCGTAGAGGGTCACATCATGGCCGAGATGAGCGCAATGACGCGCCATGGCCGTTCCCCAACTTCCCGCGCCGACAATCGTTATCTTCATCACTTCTCCCTTTCTTTCAGCACAAAATGCATCGGTGTGCCTTCAAAATCAAAGCTCTCGCGTATCTTGTTTTCCAAATAGCGCTGATAAGAAAAGTGCATTCGCTTGCGCGAATTGACAAACAGCACAAAGGTAGGCGGAGCAACACTAGACTGAGTAATGTAATATATTTTAAGACTCTTTCCCTTATCAGAAGGTAACTCGTGCATGAGAACGGCTTCCTGAAGAAGATCGTTCAGCACTCCGGTCGGAATGCGCCGCATTCGGTTTTCCTGAATCCTGTCGATCATCGGCAGCAGTCTATGCACTCGTTCTTTTTCAAGCACGGAAATCATCTCAACAGTGGCGTATTTCAAAAACGGGAATTCTCTTCGAAAATTCATCTGCCAAGTCTTATACGTCTTGTGATCCTTTTCTATCAGATCCCATTTGTTGACAAGCACCAAGATCCCTTTTCCGGCATCATGGGCGTGACCGATAATCTTTTTGTCCTGCTCGGTAAAGCCAATTTCCGCATCGACAACGAGGATGGCAATATCGGCGCGGTCGATCGCATAAAAGCTCCGCAGCACCGCATAGTGCTCAATGGCTCCTTCAAGCTGCTTTTTTCTCCTAATACCGGCCGTGTCAATAAATTTATACACTTTTCCACCGGCTCTGAGTGTCGTATCGACAGCCTCTCGGGTCGTTCCTGCAATCGGTGAAACGATCAGGCGCTCCTCTCCTAAAATCAGATTGATCAGAGAACTTTTCCCGACATTTGGCCTTCCGACAACCGCCACGCTAATGCTCTCCTCTTCTTCAAACTCCAAATTCTGTGGAGGAAAATGAGAGATGATCTCATCAAGTAGATCGCCAATATTCAGGGCATTGACAGAGCTGATCCCGATAAGATTGAAACCCAGAGAATAAAAATCATATATATTTTGTTCTTGAGAAAGCGAGTCGATCTGATTGACGACCAAAATAATCGGCTTCTTGCTGACGCGCAGGAGCATAGCAACCTCTTCATCCATTGGACTGACTCCCTCTCTGCCATTGACCATGAAGAGAATCACATCCGCCAGATCTGCCGCAATCAACGCCTGTTCGCGTATGCGCGCCTGAAAATGATCATCGCTTCTCGGGTCCAATCCGCCGGTGTCGATCAGCGTAAACTCTCTGCCCAACCAATTGGCGTCGGCGTATATTCTATCACGCGTTACTCCCGGCGTCTCTTGTTCGATAGATATACGCTCTCCAACGACTCTGTTAAAAAATGTGCTCTTTCCCACATTGGGGCGCCCGACTATGGCGACAACGGGTTTAGACATCTTTTCTCCTTTAATAATGACAACAGAGCATCGGCATGAGGCTCAACAAACCTTACATGCCGATAGACTTTTGCAAAGTCCTCCGCTTTTTTCCCATCGAGAGTTATTCCATCTATATTATACATGGCGCGGCTTAATATCAGCGTTCTATTTTCATCTTCTTGTATTTGAGAAACAATATCGCTGTAACTGAGCAATGCGCTGACATTGACCCCGCCTCCTAAAAGTCGGTTTTCTACCGCCACGATTTCCAGCTTAACCCGGCTGCTCCCTTCTATCTCTTGTGCCAGTTTTGCAAATATAGGGGCAAATGCCGTTCCCGTCGCAATGACGTATTGTCCGCAGGCATCGGACGGAAAGTCCTTAAGAAGCTCTCGCATCTCATGGACAAAACGGCGAATCATCCCGATCCCGTCTTCATAGTGGAGATATCCTTCGTAATGGGCATGTTCCGGAATCTTTCTATCTGCCAAGAGATAAAACTCATCGGCCAAAAAAACGAAGGAGGTCCCTCTTTCTTCTAAATATTTATTTTGAAGCGGTTCAACCGAATCGATCACCTCCGACGCATCTGCCTTTGACAGAGGCGAAATGTCACTGAGGCCCTCCCTGTGAGCGGTAAGCCCGACCGGCACGACGGCAACAGAAAGAAAATTTTCCCCCAGCGCATACAGACCCTCAATGGTGCGCAAGAGATCCTCTCCATCATTGTACCCGGGAACCAAGACAATCTGTCCGTTCAAAGACACGCCGGCGTTGACCAGAAAAGAGAGTTGCTCATGGATCTGTGCGCTTTTTGGGTTCTTCATCAGACGCATACGAATCTGCGGATCAAGCGAATGAACCGAGACATTGATCGGATGAATTCCATATTCTACAATTCTTTCGAGTTGGGCATCGGTAACATTGGTAAGCGTCACAAAATTCCCTTGTAAAAAAGAGAGCCGTGTATCGTCGTCTTTAAAGTACAAGGAAGATCTAAGCCCTTTCGGAAGTTGATCGACAAAGCAGAAGACACACGCGTTGGCACAGTGTCCGGGTTCATCCATAAGTCCGCTTTCAAAAATAAACCCCAGATCTTCATCGGGATCTTTTTCTACATCAAAGAGGATCACTTCTCCCGAAGGATCCTCAATTTCTACTTCCAGATTGTCATCACTGCTCATAAAGAGATAATCGAGAGAGTCCGTGATCGTTCTTCCATTGATTCGCAGAAGCCGAGAGCCCGGAACGACATTCATCTCTTCTGCAATGCTTCCGGGTTCAACTCCGCAGATGCAAACGCTCAATTCTTCTCACGCTTTAACTCTTCGAGCTCAGCCTGAAAGCTCTCGATGTCCTTAAAAGACTTATATACCGAGGCGAAGCGGACATAGGCGACTTCATCGAGTTCTTTGAGTTCTTCCATTACAAATTGTCCAATAAGTTGCGAGCTGACCTCTTTATTCAGGAGATTCGCCGCCTTTTGCTCAATGCGTTGGGCGACGGACTCGATCTGTTGCATGCTGATCGGCCTTTTCTCACATGCCCGAACGATCCCTCCGATGAGTTTCGAACGAGAAAAGACTTCACGAGTATCATCTTTTTTGATGATGACAAGGTTAATATCCTCAATGCGCTCATAAGTTGTAAAGCGGCGCCCACAATCGAGGCATTCGCGTCGACGTCTGATAAAACTCTTGTCTTCTCCTGAGCGCGAATCGGTCACCTTAGACTCAGGAGCATTGCAGTAAGGGCATCTCATATCTCTCCCTCCAAAAAAGAAAGACCTTTACAGGTCTATCTCCTTTTCAAAAAGTCCGGAAGGTCCGCCTGAGGTGACTCCCCGCCCAGATCCCAATTCTCACGTTTGAAATCGGAACGATCCACTTCCATCTCTTGGCGAGTCTGCACCATTTCTCGTTTTATGTCTTTTAAGGAATGATACTGATTTTCCTGTGAAATCGGACGAGTAAATCGTGGTCTGCGAGCACTCGAAAATCCGGTGGCAATCACCGTAATTTTGATCTCGTCGCTCATATTTTCATTGATCGATGTGCCGTAGATGATCTCGGCATCGGGATTAGCAAGTTCGGTAATGAGCTGGAGAGCTTCGGCCGTCTCATGAAGTCCGACAGTAGCATTTCCGGTCACATTGATTAGAAGACCGGTTGCTCCTTCAATTGTCGTCTCAAGAAGAGGACTCGAAGCGGCCTGCCTGGCAGCATCAACTGCGCGCGTTTCGCCTTTTCCGACGCCAACGCCCATGTGTGCCATGCCGCGATTTTTCATAATCGTGCTCACGTCCGCAAAGTCCAGAGAAATGAGACCGGGAGCGGTGATGAGATCGGAAATGCCCTGCACACCTTGACGTAGCACATCATCTGCAACACGCAGACTCTCTAAGAGAGACGTCTTCTTGTCGACAATCTCCAGTAATTTGTCATTGGGGATCGTGACGAGTGTGTCAACTTTTTCTTTCAGCTTCTCAATGCCCGCTTCTGCTTGAGACATACGCTTGCGTCCTTCAAAACCGAACGGTTTCGTTACAACGCCGACGGTCAAGGCGCCGAGTTCCCTGGAGATCTCAGCAATGACAGGTGAAGCCCCTGTGCCCGTGCCTCCTCCCATGCCGCATGTGACAAAGACCATATCCGCTCCTTCAAGCACCCTTCGGAGCTCTTCACGGCTTTCCTCAGCCGCTCTCTCACCGACATCGGGACGCGATCCGGAGCCGAGACCCTTCGTAATCTTCTCTCCGATCTGAACTTTGATTTCACTTCTTGTCAGGCTCAAATCCTGTTTGTCAGTATTGATGGCGATAAATTCGACACCTTCGAGCTGAGCTTCAATCATTCGGTTGATGGCGTTATTGCCTCCGCCGCCAACGCCAATGACTTTGATCTTTGTAAAATTGTAGTCATTGATTTTTTCTTCTATGTCAAACATAGCGCCTCCTTCAAAATCCTGCTTTAATGAATCCATTATATATAAGTTCATCCGCCATGTAAATACCTATTATTGAAAAAAAGCTGATAATTCAGGGAATTTTGTCAAAAAAACTTGGATTACGGCAAAAATAGACCCTAAAATATAGTGGAACCCCCAACTTGTTATTAATACATTACCTTGGCAACTAAAAAGCGATTCAGCGTTGCAATTTTAATCAGGTGCAGCATTCTCCATGTTGAGGGCTGCGCTTTTTAATCCCTTATTCAACTATCGTAAATTGGGTCTCGAAAATATATGTTGCATATTCAGTTCCCGCTATTTTAGACTCAATCATTCCCTTTTCGGCACAAAGTTATCGATGCTCTATCCCGATTCGTTTTCGTAAAAAAGGTTCGCTCATCCATATGGATTATTGATAACACGGTCATTCTTGTTCGCATTCAATTACAAGTACATTTCCCATACTGATGAGCAATTCTTCCATTTCCCCTTTCACATCGTCTATTCTCAATATTTTGTTGTTAAAGCCTTAAAAAGCCCCGTCCGTAATGACAGGGCTACATCAATGAATCACGTTATTCTCTCAGAATATAGTATCACAGCCTTTCCTTAAGGTTGCTCTTCAGGATGCAGCGGTATGAATACATAACGATCCGGATTTCTCAGATCAATCGCGCCTTCTTCAATCCCTTCTTTCATTAAGTCTTGATACACTGCATAGAAAATTGAAAATGCACTCTCCAGATCCTCGCCTTTTCCAAATAGAGCGACAAAGCCGTCTGATATCGTCAGGATCAACTCTTCTTCATCAAATCGGATTGACTTCATTCCCATATCGGACTGATCGACAAGCTCGGCCAAATCGAGAGCGCGTCTAAATCGACTTCCCTCCCCGGCTTCTACCGTCCTGCCCGCTACGGCTCCCTCGAGCTCCATCCCTTCGATAGTGATCGCATCGTATATTTCCTCTCCGATGTAAACAATCAAGGCCTGTGCATCGACATAGACGGATTTTTCATTCATCACAATGCGAGCAACCGGAGTTCTATATGAAATATGCAGAAGCAGTTCATCCGGCCAGTTTTTTTTCATGCTCACCGCTTCAAAACGAGCATCTCCGGCCAGATTGTTTCGAATATCACGAGGGCTTAAGAGAATGAGATTGTCACCTTTTTCTACGCCAATTTTTTCAAGCACCTCTTCTTCAGGAACCCAGTCGAGATTAAAGCGAATCGCCCGGATGTCAAAGAGCCCTGAAAAGAATAAGACATATACCGCAATTCCCAAGAAAACAACGGTGAGAAGAAGAACTATTTTCTTCAAGCCTCTACCTCCTTCAGGCAGGTCTGAGCAATAAGCTCAGCTGCGTCTTCACGAGAAAGCGTCTTTGCAGCTCTACCCATCTTCTCTCTCCTCTCATCATCCCTTAGAAGTTCATCGAGCGCACGATAAATCAAATGCCTTACGGCCGGATCATAGAGGTCGGCATCGTTGAAGACTTCGGCAGCTCCTCGCGCACCAAAGGAGGCCGCATTGGCCTTTTGATGATCAGAGGCAACGTAGGGAGACGGGAGCAACACAGCCGCTCTTCCGGTAAAAGCATTTTCACTCAATGTGATCGCCCCTGCCCTCGACAGGACGAGATCCGCCGCCGTCACAAACTCGGGCATGTCCTCTATGAACGGATATACTTTCAGGCCTGGAATATTTTCGTATTTTTTTAAAACAGCCGGATCGGCATCCTGTCCGCTTGTGTGAATCCACACGAGATCGGGGTGTTTTTTCAAAAGGATGTGGGCGTCACATATCAGGTCATTAAAGCTGTCCGAGCCGATACTTCCCCCACTTGAAAGAAGCACTTTTTTATCACCAAACCCCTTTTCATTTCGAATTGTTTCGCGATCGAGGGCAAAAAAATGCGATCGCACAGGATTACCAGAGAGCACAAACGCTTCTTCTCTTGCCCTCAAATACTTCTTAGATTCTTCATAGCTGATAAAAATCTTTTTTGCCTTTGAAGCAAACAGTCTGTTGGCAAGCCCCGGATACACATTTTGCTCATGTAGAAAATAGGGAGTGCCCGAGAGTATCGCTCCGATAATAGGCGCCCCGGTAACAAACCCACCGGTACTGATCAAAAAATCAGGGCGATTCTCTTTGAACCAGCGGTATAAGGGATGACATTCTCGAAGAAGGGTCGATACCGAGCGAATTTTCGATGTAAGTGCAATCCCGGAAAACATCCTTGCTTTTGTCGGAATAAATTCAAGTCCGTATTTTTTGGCGGCCTCTTCTTCCATGGAGTCTTCAACACCGGCAAGATAGAGTTTAATGTCGGGATGTAATATGCGAAGCGCTTCTACAATAGCCATAGCGGGAAATATATGCCCGCCCGTCCCGCCGCAACTGATCACCGCTTTGATCATCGTATCCTCGATTCAGAAGCATAAATATTAAGTAAGATGCCGACGAGGCCCAAAATGACAAGCATGTTTGTGCCCCCGTAACTGATAAAAGGAAGCCCGATGCCTGTCGGAGGCACGAGCCCAAGCGTGCTCCCAAAATTAATGACCATCTGAGTAAAAATTAAGGAGCCAATTCCCGTCGTCATCACACGAACATACAATGTACTGGCATCGAGTGCCATGCGGAAAATATTAACGATCAGGATAAAAAAGAGAAGAAGAACCAGTGCAATTCCTACAAAACCAAACTCTTCCCCCAGTGTGGAAACGATCATATCATTATGCGGTTCCGGGATATAGAGTTTATTAAATGTGCTCTCTCCCGGTCCGACACCTAAAAACCCTCCGGATGCGATAGCAAGAATGCCATAACGAATCTGCCTGGCAACTTCATTGATATCGGTAAGACCTGCAAAAAACGTTGTAATACGAGACACGCGATAGGGCGCCAGCGCGGCAATCAGGTAGAACACACCTCCCGCGGCCCCCACAAGGACGATAAAGTACGCCCACCCATCAAAGCCGACGAACAACATCGCCGCGCTGATGACAAAAAGAGTGACCGTCGTGCTGAAATCAGGCTGAGCATAAGTCAGAATAATCAGCAGCATCGGAATCAGCAGGTGAACCCCAATGGCAATGTAGCGTCTTTTCGTCGCTAAAAACCTTGACAGCGTAGCGGACATCGTCAGAATGATGGCGATTTTTGCTATGTCCGATGGCATGAACTGGACGCCGGCAATGACGATCCAGCGTCTGGCGGCATTGACTGTTTCTCCGATGATCAACGTGAGAATCATAAGCACAAATGTCACAATGACAAACGGGATTAAAATCCCCGGTTTGAGATAGACGCGGTAGTTTACAAAAAAAGCTCCTGTCATAAGAACGAGGCCGGCAATAATAAAGTAACTGTGTCGCCGAATATAGAAATAGGCATCTCCACTTCTTGCCATAGAAAAATACGCCGACGAGCTGAAGACCAGAAGCCAGCCGATCGTAAGCAGCAATAGCACAGGGATTAGTATGCCAAAATGAATTTTTCTCATGGGTTCAGCCTTCCTACGAGTTCCCTGAAATGATCCCCTCTCTCTTCAAAATTGGAATATGCATCCCAACTTGCACTTGCCGGTGAAAGAAGGATGTCATCTCCCGGCGCACTGATCTGAAAAGCCTTATCAAAGGCTTCCTCTAAATCACGGACGCGATAGATGCGCTCAACACCATATTTCTTTGCGCTCTCAGCCACGATTGCGGCAGTGGATCCGTAACAGACAACGGCCTTCAAATGCGGTAACTCCTGCGCAAACAAGATGTCATATCCGATACCTTTGTCATACCCGCCCATCAAAACGATTGTAGGCACTTTCGCGCTCTTGAGAGCCGGAAGAGTGCTTTCAGGGTTCGTCGCTTTCGAGTCGTTAATAAACCGTACACCATCAGACGAAGCAACAATCTCATATCGGTGCCGCAATCCCGGAAAATCTTTCAGCGCCCGCCGAATATTCCCTACTTTCGCTCCGGCACAGTAAGCAAGAGAGGCCGCCGCCAAAGCATTGGCGATGTTGTGATCGCCCTGAAGAGAAAGTTCTTCAGAATCCAACAAGAAGATATCCTTCTCCTCTCGTAGCCAGAGCCCTCCGTCTTTATAAAAGGCCCCTTTCTCAACTTCTCGTTGAACAGAAAACTCCCGAAGGACAAACGGATGCTTCCTTCCCTCCATCATTTTCTGCAACAACGGAGAATCAACTCCTATAAGCAGGGAGTCGCTTTCATCCATGGAAGCAAACAACCGGCTCTTCGCTTCAATATAAGCATCAAGCGAGCCATGCCAATCCAAATGGTCCTGTGTAATATTGAGAATGGCTGCAAGCTTTGGATGGAGAGCTCGAGAAAAGGCGAGCTGAAAGCTTGAGACTTCAAGAATATTCCATTGCAGGAGCGCTCTCTCACGAAGAGTTGCGCTCAGCGGTATTCCGATGTTTCCTGCAGCCGGAACTCCCAGAATATGCGCACACCACGCCGTCGTCGTGGATTTGCCGTTCGTTCCGCTGATCGCCATAACCGCTCCGGGGAGCTGCTCGGCGGCAAAGTCGATTTCACTCTGAAGAGGAACGCCTTCCTCCAGCCATTTCAGCACTTTCGGATGAGAAGGCGAGATCCCCGGGGATAACAAAAC
>JGI24710J26742_10000807_pt1 | contig 29339 bp, 32 predicted proteins | sample BioPla2DNA2_FD_26742 | JGI IMG/M metagenome (IMG submission 26742)
CATGAGCTGGCAGAGGATGAGGCCCTGGGAGGCCTCGTGGGCGCAGACCTTGTCCTTCTCCACACCCCCCGGCATACCGAGCGCCATGACGATGTCGCACCCCCGCTCCTCGATCAGTTTCTTGCACGCCACCGGGAGATCCTTGATGCCGGGGACGACGTAGCGCTCGATCCTGACACTCGCAAGTTTCCGGATCTCGTCGATGGCGATCCTGCCCATATCCACCCGGGCAAACGTCGTGTCTGCGATCCCGAACTTCATCCGAGAAGCACCCCGGCCGCCGCCTCAACTCCGTCACCGGCCGCAAACCCTGCCTTCCGGAGGGCGTACTGAATGGCCGTGGCGGTGGCGAGGATCTCCTGCGCCCCGACGCTTCCCATGGTGCCGATCCGGAAGATCTGGCCCTTGAGGTGGTCCTGACCGCCGGCGATCTCGATACCGAACTTCTTGACCGTCCCCCGGAGGGCATCATCGGTGATGCCGTCGGGTATCCTGAGTGCCGTCGCGGTGTTTGAGTAGGTGTGATGCGCGTCGAGCTCCGGGAAGAGGTCAACGCCCCACTCCTTTGCAGCAGCGCGGACGGCGTCCGCCATACGGCGGTGGCGGGCGATCCGGGCCGGGATCCCCTCTTCCTCGATGATCTTACATGCCTCCTGGAGCGCGAGGAAGAGCGGGACCGCCGGGGTGTAGGGCGTCTCCATGGCGGCTTTGCCTCCGCTCTTCCTGTAGGCGGCCATATCGAGGTAGAAGGGACGGTTCTCGGCCAGCCGGTCCCAGGCGCGCTCGCTGACCGCGATCGCGGCAAGGCCCGCCGGGGCGGCGAGGCACTTCTGCGATCCGACAACGGCGATATCCACGCCCCACTCGTCCATCCGGACATCGTCGCCGCCGATGGACGTGACGCCGTCCATAATGAAGAGGGCATCGTGTTTCCGGGCGAGCCGCCCGACCTCGGGTGCGGGGTTCTTTATGCCGGCGCTCGTCTCGTTGTGGACCATCGTGACAACCTCGGCCCCGGCCTCGAGTTCACGCTCAAGTCCCTCAAGGTCGAGCGGGGTTCCCCAGTCCGACTCAAGCACGGCGATGTTGCCTGCGTAGCGCTCTCCGAGTTTTGCAAACCGGTCGCCGAACTTGCCGTTCACGAGCGATACGATCGAGCGGCCCCGCGCAAAGTTCGCGACGCCGGCCTCCATCGCGGCGGTCCCGGATCCGCTTATGATGTAGAGGTCGCCTTCGGTGCCAAAAAGGGTCTTTAGTACCCGTACGGTGTCCGCATACGCAGCCCCGAACGCGGGGCCACGGTGGTTGATGGCCTGCAGCGTCATCGCGGCGCGTACCCGCTGCGGGACGGGTACAGGCCCGGGGATCATCAGGAGTGGTTCGTGTTCCATTGTTCGATCATTCCTTGTCGTCTCGTCGGGGATGGACGAGAAATAGTCGCAAAAGTTGTTGGATGTGGGTTCATATCAACCTCTCCACCACGTGATATCGACAGAGAGATGTGGGAAGAGAGGCATACTGAGAGGAGGTATGGTTGACATCGCGGTTATCTGCGGTTCCGCATCGGATGAGGCCGTCGCGGAGAAGGTGTTTGGTGTCCTTCGGGAGCAGAACGTATCCTACGATTACCAGGTGATATCAGCGCACCGGGATCCCGAGAGGCTGGATGAGTATATAAAGGCGAGCGATGCCCGGGTCTTCATAGCGATCGCCGGACTCTCAGCGGCCCTCCCCGGCGTGGTCGCATCAAAGACCGGCCGGCCGGTGATCGGTGTCCCCGTGAGCGGGAAACTGATGGGGTTTGACGCCCTGCTCTCGATCGTCCAGATGCCGAGGGGTGTTCCGGTGGCCTGTGTCGGGGTGGACAGTGGTGAGAACGCCGCCCTGCTCGCGATCAGGATCCTCGGCGCGGGAACGGCCTGACATAACCCTTTTTGCGTCAGGAAGCGAGATAAGAAGCATGACCCGGAGATCGACCGCTATCGATGTTCAGGAGATCACAAAACGATTCGACGATATCGTGGCGGTAGATCGCGTCTCTTTTGATGTCCGGTGTGGGGAGATATTTGGCTTTCTCGGACCGAACGGCGCCGGGAAGACGACGACCGTGCGGATGCTCACCGGGATCATACGGCCGGATGCGGGATCGATCCACGTCATGGGGTATGATATGGCCCGCGATCCTGTCTCTGCGAAGCAACAGATGGGGGTGGTCCCTGAGACCGCGAACGCCTATCTCGATCTCACTGCCCGGCAGAACATGCTCCTCGCAGCGGACCTCTACGATGTCCCCCGCGCCCGGGCGGAGGAGCGGATCAGAGAGATACTCTCCGAACTCGGTCTTTTAGACCGGCAGGACCACCGGGTACACGGCTACTCCAAGGGGATGCACCAGCGGTTGATCCTCGGCATGGCGCTCCTGCATGAACCCCCGATCCTCTTCCTCGACGAACCCACGAGCGGGCTTGACGTCCAGAGCACCCACCTGATCATAGCCATGCTCCAGCGCCTCAACGAGGAGGGGACGACGATCTTTCTCACCACGCATAACATGGATGAGGCCAACCGGCTCTGCCACCGGGTCGGGATCATCCGGCGCGGGAGGATCGCGGCGATCGATACGCCGGAGCAGCTGAAGAGGACGGTCGACCGGATCGCCATGATCCTCGTCGCATTCGACCGATCGGTGGACACAGAGGCACTTGCCGCGCTCCCGGGGGTTGCTGAGGTCTCGCGGGCCAACGACCGTTACCGGGTATCGGTCGAGGATATCGATACCGCTATAGGGTCGGTCGTCTCGTTCGCCCACGCGCAAGGGATGCGGATCCTCTCGCTCGATACGCCGGCGCCCTCACTCGATGAGGTCTTCCTCACCATAACGGGTGGTGATGAGTGATGCGGTCCTCAGGGATAGCCGGGCAGTTGCGCCGCGCGGTCGTCGTCGCGAAGAAGAATATCCTGATCTACTACATCAAGGGCCCGGTCATAATATTCGGCCTCCTGATACCCCTCTTCCTCTTCCTCGCGTTCATGATAGGCAACCGATTCGCATCGCTCCCGTTCCTTATATCGGGGCTGCTCGCCATGACGCTTTTTTTCACGGCGACGGCGGTCTCGCCGGTGATATTCCCCTGGGAGGCCCAGGCCCGGACGCTTGAGCGTCTGGCTGCCGCCCCGATCAGCATACCGGCGCTGGTCTTCGGGGATATACTCGCATCGTTCGTCTTCGGGGCGGGGATAACGCTCGTCCCGATCGGGATCGCGCTCGCGCTCGGGATGAGCGTCAGCCATCCCTTCGCACTCGCACTCGGTATCCTGATCGGGGCTGTCTGCTTCTCGGCGCTCGGCACCCTGCTCTCGGTCCCGCCGACGAGCTCACCGCCAAACATCATGATGTTATCATCACTGATCAAGTTCCCGCTGATCTTCATATCCGGCATATTCATACCGATCGAGACCCTGCCGGCCTGGGGGAGGACGATCGCAAGCCTCTCGCCGCTGACCTACTTCGCCGATATCGCCCGCTACTCCCTCGGGGAGGCAACCACATTCCCGATCATCGTCGATATCGCCGCGCTTGCGCTCTTCGCTATTGTGTTCCTGGTCGCGTCGATGAAGCTCCACGAGCGGACGCTGCCGGGGAGGATCTAAAAAAAGGGAGGTCAGTGCTCCTCCGGCTCCGGGAGGATATCCCTGACCACTTTTATGGCGCAGAGGTCGCCGCACATCGAGCAGGTATCGATCTCCCCGTCCCGCTCGTGGATACGCCGGGCCTCACCCGGGAAGAGCGCCGCCTCAAACTGTTTCTCCCAGTCGAGGCTCCGGCGTGCCTCGGCCATCCGGATCTCGCGGTTCCGGGGTTTCGTGGCGGCCCGGGAGAGGCTTCCGACGTGCGCAGCGATCTTTGCCGCCCGCGTCCCCTCCACGATATCCTGGACGCCTGGAAGCGCCAGGTGTTCGCTCGGGGAGACCATGCAGAGGAAATCGGCGCCGTGCATGCAGGCGATCGTGCCCCCGATCGCCGCCACAACGTGGTCGTAGCCCGGCGCCACATCGGTCACGAGCGGGCCGAGCAGGTAGAGCGGGGCGCCGTCGGTCAACTCCTTGATCATCTGGACGTTGTAGCCGACCTGGTCGGCCGGTATATGCCCCGGCCCCTCGATCATCCGCTGCACCCCGGCAGCGAGCGCCCGCTTCGCCAGGTGCCCGAGCGCCAGGTACTCAGTCGCCTTCGCGAGACGGGCGGCGTCCACGAACGCACCCGGGCGCATACCGTCGCCGAGGCTTATGACGACGTCGTGCTCGGCGAGGATCTCAAGCAGGTAGTCATACTCGGCGTAGAGCGGGTTTTCGTCACCCGTCGCCGCCATCATCGCCACATGAAATGCCCCGCCCCGGCTGACGACGCCCATCATCCTCGGATCGGCCTTGAGCGATGCAAGAGCGTCAAGGTTTGTGCCGCAGTGGAGCGTCAGGAAGTCAACGCCCTGCCGGCAGTGCTCACGTATCACCGAGAAGAGCAGGTCGGCATCGACATCGGCCGCGCCCCCGGCCCGCCGGACGGCCTCGTAGATCGGGACCGTGCCGACGGTGGCGTCAAGAGCGAGGATCTTCTTCCGGATCCGGGGGAGGTCGCCCCCGGTCGAGAGATCCATCAGCGCGTCCGCCCCCTCGCGGAGGGCGGCCTTCGCCTTCTCGACCTCGAGATCCTCGTCGCACCGGACACCCGACGTCCCGATATTCACGTTGACCCGCACCCGGCACCCCTCGCCGATGGCGAAGAGCCCATGCGGTCGCACAGGGTTTGCGGGGATGACGATCCTGCCCCGGGCGACAGCTCGTGCAGCATGGTGCGGGGCAAGCCCTTCCTCCCGGGCGATCGCCTCAACCTCGGGCGGGACCCCGCGCATGCATGCAGAGATCAGGGTATGCATAAGAGACATTTGTCCGGAGGCCATATTAGTCTGCATGCCAGTCCAGTGGATCGCGGGCAGCGGGATATATGCTAACTCGTTCGTCTACAGAAACATCCTCATCGATGCCGGCGTCCCCCCGATGGCCGTCCAGCCCTACGCCGACGCCATCGAGACGATCGTCATCACCCACGCCCATTACGACCATATCGCTCACCTCAGGGAGATCGTGCGGATCTGCGGCGATCCCGCGGTCTCCATCCACGAGGCGGACGCCGCCGGCCTCGCCGATGACGCACGGAGCCTCTCCCTCCTCTTCGGCGCCCGGTCGCCCGGGATCGTCCCCGACGTCATCCTCCGGGACGGCGACCGGGTCGGGAGTCTCCACGTGATCCACACCCCCGGGCACACACCGGGCGGGATATGCCTCTACGACCCCGAGACCTGGGTACTCTTCTCGGGGGACACCGTCTTCTGCGGTGGATCGTTCGGGCGCTATGACTTCCCCGGCGGGGACCGGGTGGCGCTCGCGGCCTCCATCGAACGCCTGACGGAGCTCGACGTCGAGGGCCTCTACCCCGGGCACGGGGAGCCCGTCACCAGGGGCGGCGGGAGACATATAGCAGCCGCCCGGGAAGCGCTCCGGTACTATGGATAAGGGAGTCTACGCCCTCGTCCTTGAGGGCCCCCGCTGCACGGTCAGGATCGGTGCTCTCGGTCTCCGGGAGTTTGCCGCCGGCCGGCACATCTACGTCGGGTCGGCACGGGGGAGCGGTGGGCTTGCCCGGGTCGAGCGCCACCTGCGCCTCGCTCGCCTCCGTGACCGCCATCCCCGGTGGCACATCGACTACCTCCTCCTCGACCCGCGTTTCTCGCCCGTCGCCGTCGTCACCGCCGCAACCGACCGGGACTGTGAGTGCGACCTCGCCCGCGCCATCGCCGGAGCATGCACCCCGGGGTTTGGATGCAGCGACTGCGCCTGCCCTTCACACCTCTTCTTCCGTCCCGGCGATCCGGTCCCGGAACTCCTCGCTCTCTTCAGGGGGCTGGATCTGGATGCCCGCATCGCAACAATCAAGAATGAAGGGAGCAAGCATTAGATCATGAAAGTCCTTGGGATCTCCGGAAGTATGCGCAAGACCGGCAACACCGCGCTGCTGGTCACCACCATCCTCAACCGGGTGCGGGAGGCAGGTATCGAGACCGAGTACATATCGCTCGCCGATAAGGAGATCAGGCCCTGCACCGGCTGCGAGGCCTGCAAAGAAGCGAAATGGTGCGCGACCGAGGAAGACGACTGGGGGAGCATCGCAGAGAAGATGATCGCCTGCGAGGTTCTGGTCATCGGCGCCCCGACATACTACTACGACATCAACGGCCAGACGAAGAACCTGATCGACCGGACCTACTCCCTCTACCACGACCGGAGGCTTTCCGGCCGAAGAGCGGTGGCTGTCACCGTCTGTGCCGATCGGGGGTGCGAGCGGACGCTCCAGACCATCGAGGGGTTCTTAAACACCCACGAGTTCTCATACCTCGGCTACGTCTGCGGTAAGGGGTATGCGCCGGGGGATATCCGCAAAGATGAGCGGGCGATGACGCAGGCCCGGCAGATCGCGGATAAGATCATCAGGTACCTCCGGCCAGACGACTGAAGGCAGGGAGGAGTCCTCAGGCTGGGAGGTGGCTCCCCATCCACCCGCTCCGGCAGCGGTCAGAGCAATAGCGATATGATAGCAAGTATCACGAAGAGGATGATCAGCCACTTCGCGATCGACATAGAGATTCCTGCAGCGCCCCGCGCCCCGAGTATGGCAAGGACAAGTGCTATGATAAAGAAGAGGATCGCAAGCCCTACAAGACCATTTACCATTTCTCTCCCTCCCGGATGCCGGTATCCAGCCGGCCCCGGGGAGGGGGAAATGATGCCTGGACATATATAATTTTCCTGAAATAATACTGCTCGATCTGCGGGGTGGTTGACGGGAAACGGCGGGTATCCCGGATCGTTTCACGCGCGGGTTTGCAGGAGGACCTCCCGCCTCTCCGGAATCAGTTCATAGGTTGTCGTCCGCTGCCGGAGCGTCCGCCCCAGATCTTCGGCCATCCGCCGCATCTCGGCGGGATCCAGGTAGTCTGTCCCCCGGGCGCCGGCGCTCCGGGAGATGCTCTCCTCAAACAGCGTCCCTCCGAGATCGTTTGCTCCGGAGAGAAGCGTCACCTCCGCCATCTTCGGCCCCAGTTTCACCCAGGATGCCTGGATGTTCTCGATGTTGTCGAGGAAGAGCCGGGCCACCGCGACCATCAGGATATCCTCTCTCCCGGTCGCCCCGGCCCGGGCGCGCCCCGCCCGGTAGAGAGGGGTGTTTTCGTGGATGAACGAGAGCGGGACAAACTCGGTGAACCCCCCGGTATCATCCTGGATCTCCCGGAGGATGCTGAGATGCCGGATCCGGTCGGCATCGCTCTCGGTATGGCCGTACATGATCGTCGCCGTCGAGCGGATGCCGAGTTCGTGGGCCTCCCGGATGATCCTCGTCCAGGTCGCGGTATCGATCTTGTCCGGGCAGATCACCGCACGGACGGGGTCCACCAGGATCTCGGCCGCGGTCCCGCAGAGCGTCCCGAGCCCCGCGGCCTTCATAGCGATGAGCACATCCCGCGTGGGGAGATCGCTTCTTTGTGCGGCGTAGGCCACCTCCATCGGGTTGCTCGCGTGGATGTGGACCCCCGGCGCCTCGTCCCGTATCCAGGAGTAGATGTCGATGTAGGATTGAGCGTCGAAGTCCGGGTGGAGGCCGCTTACCGTGCAGACCTCGGTGACACCACGGCCATACGCTTCCCGGGCTCTCTCCCTGACGGCGGCCTCGTCGTAGAGGTACGCATCTCTATCGCCCGCCTTCCGGGAGAACCCGCAGAACCCGCAGGCGTTTATACAGATGTTGGTCGTGTTGATGTTCTGGTTCCTGACGTAGGTGACGGTATCCCCGACCACCATCTCCCGGAGCTCGTCAGCGGCGGCGACGATCTCAAGGATACCCCGGTCACGGGTCTTCAGGAGGCGGACGGCTTCCTCTCTGGTGAGCCGGTAGCCGGCGAGCACGTCATCAAGAACCCTTCGCAGTGGTGGCGGCATCTCCTCGAACTGCCTCCCCGTGGGGCACATCGGCAATTAGCGCGGTACCTCAAAAATCTTCTGGTGCCCGGGGGCATGGGCATAGACTTATTACCCCGGGATGCATCCGGGCTGCCATGGCTCAGCAGATCCTCTGCCACCAGCGAACCCGGCTCAGCTACAAGGATGCGTTTGGATACGTCATACCGGTCGGGGATACCAGCCTGATGGCCTGGGTGACCGATGACGGGATGATCGGGACAGCGGGGTTCGATATCGAGGCGCTCGCGGTCTCCGGCATCCCGGCGGCGATCGTCGGCGTATCGGAGGAGTCGACCCTCGAGACCCTCGATGACCTGATGGATGCCGAGGTGAAGGCGGCAAACCTCCCGGCGGTGCAGCGCCGCGTCGATATAGGGATGTCAGGGAGAGAGGCCCTGAACCGGTTGTAGGTGATCCGGAAGAGCGCGGTCGCGCCCGGCGCCCGAAGGAGATCCTCTCTTCCTCCCCTCCGACCCGCAGGACCGCGCGGCAGGTCTCCACTATTCTTTGTGCTGCATCTCCGGGACGGGTGACCCGGCGCCCTTCCGGCATGCATCAGCGTTAACGTGCGAGCACCGGGATGCATGGATCCTGCACCCGGGCGATCGGGATCAGGGTGAGCCATTCGACATATATAAGAGCCCCACGAACGCACTACGTAGTAAATCTCAAAGCGAATCGTAGAGCCCGCGCATGCGCGTGGAATACTTTCTGACGGCCTGAGGCAGCACCCGGGTCTTCGGAGAGGATAAATGGTATGAGGCCAACATCATGACTTCCAGAATGCATACCCCCCACACGACCTGTCCCGGCTGTCACGAAGAGGTCTTCCTGGACGAACTTGTGGGAGGGCGTTGCCCCCTCTGCGGGTATTCCCTCGATGAAGACGATGGAACGTGTAGTGAGTACGAGGAGATCCTCGAGCGCTCAGACCTCGGATGGATGATCGTCCAGTTCTTTGTCTTCAAACGGTTCTGTAGCGAGGGAGCAAACCCGATCCACGTTATGCAGGTCCTGTCCCGCTACGAGGAACTCCTCCAGATCGATCCGGCGGATGCGGAGAAGATGAAGTTCGCTCTGGAAGTTCCCCTGCGCCGCCGGGAGCGCCTGCTCCCGAAACGGTGCTCGAAGTGCGGCAGGCTGTTTGTAGCGGGCGGGAAAGCGGTGATCTCCGGGGATATATCGTCCCCTGAGTACACACGCAGGTATACCTGCCCGGACTGCTATCAGTAGGTCCGGGCAACGAGAGTAGACGTGCCCCTGCCGCCACAGGCGACGCACGGGCCGTCTGAGACGGTGACCAGGTCTGACCGGATATCGGTCCCGAGGATGCTTGCATCCACCTCCGTCTCGATCTTTTCTGCGCACTCCTGCGATCCGCACCAGTGCACGACCGCTACCCCGTCCTTCACCGCGAGCGCGGTCTCTTCAAGCGTCTCCGCTCTGGTAATCCGGCCGGCCATCGCCTGTTTCGCCGTCTCGCGGATCCTCGTCCGGAATCCGGCAAGGACCGAGGATATCCCCTCGACGACGCCCCGGCGGTCGAGTTTTGTCTTCTCGCCGTCGCGCGTGACGGCTATGACGGTGTTTGCATCGATATCCCTCGGCCCGATCTCGATCCGGAGCGGGACGCCGCGCATCTCCCAGTGGTAGTACTTCGCGCCCGGGCGCATATCGCGGTCGTCGACCTTCACGATAAACCCGGCAGCCGAGAGTTCTTCCTTGAGTTCCCCGGCAGCCGAGAGCACCTCGTCGCGCCGTTTTCCGACGATGATCGGCACGACGACGACCTGGATCGGCGCAACCTCGGGCGGCAACACGAGCCCCTTATCGTCGCCGTGGACGCTTATGATCGCCGCGATCGACCGTTCCGATATACCGTAGCAGGTCTGGTAAGCATACTGCTGCTCCCCGTTTGCGTCCTCGTAGGTGATATCGTAGGTCTTTGAGAAGTGGTCGCCGAGCATATGCACCGTCCCGATCTGGAGGGTCTTTCCGTCGGGCATGATGGTATCGACCGCGATCGTGTAGTCGGCGCCCGGGAACCTGTCCCAGTCGGGGCGGCGGGATACGATCACCGGCACCTTGAGGTTATCGTAGAACTCCTGGTAGAGCTCGAGCGCGACCTCGACCTGCGCCGCCGCCTCCTCCCGTGTCGCATGCACCGTATGCGCCTCTTTAAACGACGTGATCTCGCGGAGGCGGATGAGCGGCCGGGTGTGTTTCGTCTCGTAGCGGAACGTATTGACGACCTGGTAGAGCTTCAGGGGGAGATCCGTGTGCGACCGGATCCAGAGCGAGTACATCGGGTATATGGCGGTCTCGCTCGTGGGCCGGAGCGCGAGCGGGACTTCGAGCTCGTTCCTGCCGCCGTGGGTGACCCAGTAGACCTCGTCCTCGAAGCCCTTGATGTGCGTCGCCTCTTTCATGAACTCGGTCTTCGGGATCAGGAGCGGGAAGATCGTCTCCGCGTGCTCGCGGTCCATCAGGTCCCTGAGTATCCCGTATGCACGTTTCCTTATGGCAAACCCATGGGGATACCAGACGTACAGCCCCTTGACCGGGTAGCGGACGTCCATGATCTCGGCTCGCCAGAGGATCTCGTTATACCACCGTGAAAAATCTTCTTTCTGGGGAAGTGCGCCAGTATCTTCTTCCATCCGTTATACCTCAAAAAATTGTTGAACACTTTCAGGTGAGTATAACTACGACCACTGGCGTAATAAATACCTCTACAACCGCCGCAACCGCGAGAAGCGGGACGACGACCCGGATAAAGAGGCGGGCGAGGGGCACCGCCGCGGCCGCGGCATCGCCACCGCCGTACCACTCGGCCATGAGCGCCCGGCCGAGGAGGAGACCGAGACCGCCCGCGATGAGGAACGACGGGATCTCGAATATGCCGTGCGGTATGAGCGCCGCCGCGATGAAGAGCGAGCCCTGTTGCTGCCGCATGATCTCTGCCACCGCACCGATCAGGAGACCGTTCACCGCGAGGACGAGCACCGTGGCGATGCCGAGCGATGCGCCCCCGAGGAAGAGGAGGGTGCAGGCGCTGAGGTTGTTTAAGAATATCTTGAACGCAAGGACCGGCGGGGAGTCGGAGAGGAGCTGGCCTGCGACCTGGTCGTGGAAGAGCGTCATGACATCGGCACCGATCCCCGGGTCGCGGAGGACGACAAAGACGCCGAGGCCTATCGAGATCGCAAATATGACTGCCGCAACGAGCGTAGAGCGGGCAAGAGAGCCTTCAGACATGGAGCACCATCCGTACCATATCCCGTATCCCCGGCGCCATGCCGACGGCGATCATGGCGAGCAGGATGAGATGCCAGAGACCGGGGCTTCCTTCTTTTTTATACATCTCAAGAATATAAATGGCGGGGATAAGAACCGCGATCTTGAGGAGGAACATCGAGAACGCCGTCCCGGTCGCCTCGATCAGGGTTGAGCCCACGACGTGCTGCTCCACGTAATGTATGGGATGGATCTCGATACCGTAACTCGTCGCGCTCGCGTCCAGCAGGTGGCCGAATATGAGGAGTTTGTAGAGGATGTTTGAGGCGTAGTCCCACTTTGCGCCGTAGACGAGGAGCGCCCAGAGAGCGAGCGACGAGATCGACGCGAGCGCGAGTATGCTGACGAGGACGTCGAGCGCTATCTGCGTCCCGGTGAGACCGAACCAGGTGAGCGCTGCGGTGGCGAGGAGGCAGGCGGCGATGCCGGCACCCCCGTAGACGCGGCTGTATCTGGTGACGAACCCCGCGTTCTCCGCGAGTTTTCCTGCGAAGAGGGCGATGACCGCGACAAAGAAGACCGTAAAGAAGATCAGGGGCGTGATCAGGAGGAACCGGAGATCTGATGCGATCATGCCGGTATCCTCGACGACGCGGAGGAGTCCGCCGAGGACGATGAAGGGCAGGGTCGCGAGGACCAGTTCGTCGTCGATAGCGATCCTGTACCGGCGGAGTCCCCGGTAGACAATATAGACCGCTGCGATGAGTATCAGGGCGTAGGTCAGCGTATCGACGAGCGTATACGCCTGGCCGTAACGGATGGGATCGATGTAGTATTTGTAGAGGAACTCCCTAATCATTACTGATCTCAAATGAGCGCTGGCGGCATAAACTTACTCAGAACAAAGGTCTTCGATAAGTCGAAATGGATGCAGCTCCCCCGCGATGTCGTCATCGGCCACGATGTGATCGGTGAGGTTCCGACCGTCTGCGAAGATCTCGACCTCGGCGACGCCGTGCTCATCATAACCGGAGATAAGACGCGAGATGTGGCCGGAAGGCGGGTCGAGGCGCTCCTCGCCGACTCCTACGAGGTCACGACGTTCCCGGCCACCTCGGGCGATCCCCTCGAGGTGATCCGGGAGGCCGAAGCGGCGGCAACCGGGGCGGGTTTTGTCATAGGCGTCGGCGGCGGTCGGGTCATCGATACCGCAAAGATCGTCGCCTACAACACCGACCGCCACTTCATCAGCGTCCCCACCGCGGCATCGCATGACGGAATCGCTTCATCGCGTGCCTCTGTCCCGACGGCTGAGGGGAACGTCTCCCTCGCCGCCGAGCCGCCTATAGCGATCGTCGCCGATACCGTCATCATAGCATCGGCACCTCACAGGCTCCTCGCGTCCGGGTGCGCGGATATCATAGCAAACCACACCGCTATACTCGACTGGGAGCTCTCCCACCGGCTCCGTGGGGAGGCGCTCTCTGAGTACGCCCTGACGCTCTCCCGGATGACCGCCGAGATCCTCTTCAAGAACGCTGACCTCATCAAACCAAACTCCGAGGAGAGCGCCTGGCTTGTGACAAAGGCGCTGGTCTCATCCGGGGTTGCGATGAGCATCGCAGGGTCGAGCCGGCCGGCGAGCGGCGGAGAGCATAAGTTCTCCCACGCGCTCGACAGGCTTGCGCCCGGGAAGGGTCTCCACGGGGAGAAGTGCGGTATCGGGGCGATCATAACGATGTACCTCCACGGCGGGGACTGGGAGGGGATCCGTGATTCCTTAAAGACGATCGGGGCACCGACCACCCCCGCTGAGATCGGGATCCCCGATGAGGTGGCCGTCGAGGCGCTCCTCGCCGCCCGGACGATCCGGCCGGAGCGGTTCACGATACTGGATATGGGGTTGACCCGGGAGTCGGCGCGTGATCTTGTGAAGATGCTTTACCGGGAGTGAGTGAGATGACAGCAAAACAGAAGATTAAGGTAACGCTCGCCGGGGTTGTGCTCGCAAAACCGGGACTTGATTTTGTCTACGAAGGTAGCGTCTGCCCTGAGTGTGAGGAGTGCAAGGTCCGCAAGGTCTGCCATAACCTTCAGCCCGGGAAGAAGTACCGGGTCGTGACGGTCCGGCCGAACACCCGGCACGACTGTCCGGTCCACCACGAGGCGGTGGTCGCGGTCGATGTCATGGAGGCGCCGGTGGTCGCGCTGATCAGCGCGGATATGGCGATAGCAAACTCGCGGATCAGCTACGAGTTCTCCTGCCCGAAGACCGCCTGCCGGAGCTACCGGCTCTGCCGGCCCGACGGTATCATCGAGGGGGAGAAGTACGTCGTCGGAGAGGTCCTCGGAAACGCGCCTGAACCCTGTGAGCGGGGCCGGTCCCTGAAACTCGTTGAACTCCGACCTATCTGAGACTCGCCGCGTGGAGCCTTCTGGCACGGTCGAGGAGCTCCTCCCGGTCCTGGAGCGCCGCAAGCCATGACTCCGGTATTGATGAGAGGCCCCAGCACGCCCCGGCAAGGCCGCCGGTGACGGCGCCGACGGTATCCGCGTCTCCCCCGAGGTTGACCGCCCGGATGATGGCCTCGCGGAAGGTTTTTGCCTCTAAAAATACCCTGACGGCGCAGTGGGTGCAGAGAATGGCGTCAAGCGAGGGCTCGAGCGGGTAGTCCCGGTAGTTTGCGAGCAGCTCTTTTAGTTCCACGTCCTGGCACTCATCGAGCGCCGCTGCAAAGGCTATCCCCCGGTCTTCGCCCCGGCAGATCCCGCTGACCATCCGGTTGATGACCGCAGACGCCTCACCGGCCGCCGGGTCGAAGTGGGTGACCCGTGATGCGGCGAGGCTTGCCGCCCGCACCTCCGCCGGCGGGTAGAATATGCCGAGCGGCACCCCCCGCATGACGCTCCCGTTGCTCCGGCTGCCCCCCCGCATCTCATGAGCCCGGGCCGCGGCGACCTCGGGCTTCTCGCCGCCCGCGATGAGGTCGAGGACCGCCCCTGATGTCGGCCCGAAGAACTCCGGATGAGCACGGTATACCCGGATAAGGCGTTCTGCGAAGTCATCGGCATCAAACCCTGCACAGTGGATGAGGGTCTCCGCGAGGGCTGACGCCTGCAGGGTGTCGTCGGTGTACTGCCCCGGAATGGTGTCATGAATCCCGCCGCCCAGCATCTCCGTTACGGCAATCGACCGTGGCGGGAGCCCCTCCAGGGGCGCGCCCATGGCATCCCCGATTGCAAGCCCGATAAACGCTCCGACTGATTGTATCTCTTCCATATAAAAAGATCACCAATAAAATATATTTACCCGTGGACAGTAGTATTCTTCGAGGAAAAGGTGATATCGTGCAAAAGACAGAGCTGCTCCACTTACACATGCTGTTAGTACACATTAAGAAGTATTATGAAGGAACCACAGGAGAAGAGGTCCCGACCGACCAGTATGATGCTCTCCACATCTCACCAGTCCATATCCATAAAAATAAGATCTCACATAAAAAAGCTATTTTAGCCCTCGGGGACGAGGTTGTTCACCATATCAGATCTCACCATGATCCCTACATCGAGCACCGGCATGAGGTTCGCTCAGATGGGATGATGACCAATCATTAAACGATGAATGATACAGGAGTTCTCCGGGAGATCATCTCCCGGATCTTTTCTGCAGGGCTAAATCCCGATATCCAGCGGATCAAGCTCGAGGTCTGCCGGGAATACGGCGTTAATATGCCGAAAAACTCTGCAATTCTCGCCTGCGCAACGCGCGAGGAGCGCGAGCGTCTCCGCCCGATCCTCCTCGTGAAGCCGACCCGGACGCTCTCGGGTGTTGCGCCGGTCGCCGCGATGACATCCCCCCACCCCTGCCCGCACGGGAAGTGCCTGCCCTGCCCGGGCGGGCCGGAGCACCCGTTCGCCTCCCCCCAGAGCTACACCGGGGAGGAACCGGCGGCGCTCCGGGCGCGGGAGCATGCGTTTGACCCCTACGACCAGGTGCAGGCGCGTCTCGGGCAGTTTGAGGCGCTCGGCCACCACGTCGATAAGACCGAGCTGATCGTCATGGGCGGGACGATGACCGCCCGGCCGGTCGAGTACCAGGAGTGGTTCGTCGGTGCTGCGGTGCAGGCGATGAACGACTACCCCCGGGTCGGTGTGGTGCCGGAGAGGCCGGATCTCGATGCGATATTCGCCGCAAACGAGCGGGCCCGGGTCCGGTGCATCGCTATAACGTTTGAGACGAGGCCGGACTGGTGTCGCGAGGAGCATATCAACCGGATGCTTGAGATGGGGGTGACGAAGGTCGAGATCGGCGTCCAGCATCTGGATGACCGGATACTCGAGTACAACCGGCGGGGCCACGGGGTCGCGGAGTCGGTCGAGGCGAACTGCCTTCTCCGTGATGCCGGCCTGAAGGTCGGGTTTCACATGATGCCAAACCTCCCCGGGGCGAGCATGGAGGACGACCGGAAGATGTTCCGGGACCTCTTCGCCGATCCCCGGTTCAGGCCGGATTTTTTGAAGATCTACCCCACCCTGGTGACGCCGGCATCCGAGATCGAGGCGCTCTGGGAGCGGGGCGAGTACCGCCCCTACACCGAGGATGAGCTGATCGACCTCGTCGCCTACGCAAAATCCCTCCTTCCGGAGTACGTCCGCCTCCAGCGCATCCAGCGCGATATACCGGCGAAACTGATCGTCGCAGGCTCCCGGCACAGCAACTTCCGGCAGCTTGCGGGGAACCGTCTCCACGAACAGGGGCTCCGGTGCCGGTGTATCCGGTGCCGGGAGATCGGCCGGGCGCCCGAACCCGATGAGGTAGCGATCTCGACGCATGTCTACGAGTCGTGCGGCGGCGAGGAGCGGTTCATCCAGGCCGGTTCAGAGGACGCCCTCGTCGGGTTTGCGCGGCTCCGGTTCCCGCACCGGACCTTCCGCGCCGAGCTCGAGGGGGCTGCGCTCCTGCGCGAGCTCCACGTCTACGGGAGCGCGGTCCCCCTCGGCACCCCCGCGGAGGAGGACGAGTGGCAGCACCGCAGTTTCGGCGCACAACTCCTCTCCCGCGCCGAGGAAGAGGCCCGCGACCGGGGGTTTGCGCGGCTCGCGGTTATGAGCGGTGTCGGGGTGCGGCCCTACTACAGGAAACAGGGATATGAACGAGCGGGTCCATACATGATCAAGACGATTCTATGAAGCCCGCGACGCTTGAGTTTGTGAAGCAGAGGTTCATGGAGTACTACCAGAAGCAGAACCTCATCCCGCCTTCCTCCCTTGAGCAACGCGAATGGGGTTTTGTCTTCTTTGACGCTTCAGCCGATATCCGGATGAGGCGGCATATGGCGTTTATGGATCCTCAGGAACTCGCTGCCTACGTCAAAAGCCTGGTCCCCGCCCACGTCTACTACTCGACAGCCTACTACCAGACGCCGGCGGCGTCGACCATGATCGAGAAGCACTGGGCCGGCGCAGACCTGATCTTTGACCTCGACGCCGACCAGATCGTCCGCGGTCCCTACGCCATGATGCTTGCGCGGGTCCGGGAGGAGACCGTGAAGCTTGTCCGGATGCTCATCGATGAACTGGGTTTTTCGAAGAACCACATCAGGGTCGCGTTCTCGGGGGGCCGCGGCTACCACATCCACGTGACCGATATCGCCGTCCGGGGCTGGGGGGGGCCGGAACGTCGCGAGATCGTCGACTACGTCTGCGGGATCGGGATCGACCCGGCTGTCATGCTCGCCCCCCGCGCCCCCTCCACCGCGTGGCGCCGGCGGTATACGGGCGCCCTCCGGGATCACCTCACGTGGCTTGCAAGCCTTGAGGCGGAGGAGGCTATGGCGCATATAGGTGAGCTCAGCGGGATCGGTAAGAAGACGGGCCAGGAGTTCCTCAGGGATCTTGAGCGTATCCGCAAAGGAGGGCCGGCCTCCCTCATGCAGAACCGGGTCGTCCGGGCGATCATGGACTCGCCCGGGTTTGAGAGCCGGGTCCGGGATGCGGGGGCGCGGGCCGATGAACCGGTCACGACGGATATCAAGCGCCTGATCCGGGCGGCGGGGTCGCTCCATGGCGGTAGCGGTATGCGGGTGGTGCCGCTCGATATCCGGGACCTCGATGACTTCGACCCGCTCATCGACGCGGTGGTCTTCGGCGAGCGGGAGGTCCGGGTGGATATGAAGATGAACTTTACCACATCCCTGCTCGGGAATACCTATACGCTCAAGGCGGGGCCTGCGAACGTGCCTGAGGCGCTCGCGGTCTTCCTCTGCTGCCGTGGCGTTGCAGAGATCGCGGGAGGTGTGTAGATGGCCGGCGACTTCCTGGAGAAGCTGCGCCAGACGCTGCTTGATATGCATCACACGGGCAGGCTCTCCTACATCGAGCCGGCTCTCTACGAGAATGCCCGGGACTACATTGAGAAGCTCAAGGTCGATTACTACGGCCTTGAAAACCCGCTCGATAGCCGGGCGGGGAGCCTCGTCATCGAGGAGATCGGGAGCGTCACCGATACGGTGCAGGAGATCTTCTCTCTCCGGACAAGGCAGATCCTCGATCTCGCGTTCCAGCAGGTCGAGGGGCAGTACTTCGATAAGGAGGAGGCGAGAAAGATGCTCCCGGCGGAGCGGGCGATGTACGCGCAGATCATCGACGCGATCGAGGGGTGCCGGGCGACGCTCGTCCACGGGGAGGAGGATCCTCTCGGGATCAGGGCGGGGGATATGGACTCGATCGACGAGGCGATCGATGCCGGGCCGGAGGTGGTTGTCACCACCCCCATCACATCTCCTTACGCCCTTGTGCGCATCAAGTCTGATATAGAGCCGTTCATGGGGGTTGACGGGAGGACGTATGCGCTTGAACGCGGTGATATCGTTACCCTGCCGGAGAGCAATGCAGATGTGCTCTGTGAGCGCGACATAGCCTTAAATATCAGGCTTAACAAGTAATATAGGTACTTGGATAGAGGCTATTATTATGAAGATGCCATCAAAATTCAGGACGTACTGCCCATTCTGCAGGAATCACCAGGTTCATGAGGTCGTGCGGGTGAAGAGGGGACGGGTACGCCACTTCAACTGGATCGATCGTCAGAAGGCCCGCAGGAGTACTGTGGGCAACATGGGTAAGTTCAGCAAGGTGCCCGGCGGCGATAAGCCGACGAAGAGAATCAACGTGAAATACCGCTGCACGGTCTGCGGGAAGTCACACCTCCGGCCGGGATTCCGGGCCGGGAAATTTGAACTGGTGGAGTGAGGCATAGTGGTCCGATTGAACAGGGAGAACAGGAGCACGTTCCTGAAGGTGAAGTGCCCCGATTGTGAGAACGAACAGATCGTCTTTGAGAAAGCGAGCACCGTTGTTGAATGCAGTGTCTGTGGCCGGCTCCTCGCAGAGCCCCGTGGCGGGAAAGCTGATATAAAGGCTGAGATCCTCTCAGTACTTGAGTGATTGTTGATGCATGAGAGAGAGTGGCCCGAAGAGGGAGAACTCGTCGTCTGCACGGTCGCGGACGTCAAGGATTTTGCGGCGTTCGTGACCCTGGATGAATACGGCGGGCGGAGAGGGCTCATACCGATATCTGAGATAGCACGGGGCTGGATTAAGTATATCCGGGACTACATACGCGAAGGGCAGAAGGTCGTCTGCAAAGTCCTGAGTGTTGACCCGGGCCGTGGCCACATCGATCTCTCATTGAAGGATGTAAACGAGCACCAGCGACGCGAGAAGATCCACGAGTGGAAGAACGAGCAGAAGGCTTCCAAGTGGATCGGGTTTGCTGCCGAGGCGACGGGGGTGGACCGGGGGACGATCGAGGAGGCTATATACCATGAATACGGCCTCCTCTACCCGGTGTTTGAGGAGATCGTCACGACCGGCGGCGAGGCGGCGGATCGGTTGAAGCTCGATGAACCGATCAGGGAGTCGCTCATCGCGATCGCAAACGATAACGTGAAGGTTCCCCGGGTGACGATCACGGGGTACCTCGAGATGATATCGCCCCGGCCAGACGGGGTTAACGTGATCCGCCGCGCGCTCCGGAGCGCGCAACCGAAGATCGAGAACGTCGAGATCGACCTGATCTACGTCGGGGCTCCGAAATACCGGATAAAAGTGACGGCGCCCGATTATAAGACGGCTGAGAAGGCGATCGAGAAGGCGGCGAACGCAGCCGTCGGCGTGGTTGAGCGGGCAGGCGGGACAGGCCGATTTATCCGGAGACAGAGGGTCGGATAAGCGAGCATGAGCAACCGCATACGCTGCTGTCCGCACGATCGGCGATATACGCTCTCTTCGATATGCCCGGTCTGCGGCCGGCCGACGCGGCCGGCCCACCCGGCACGTTTTTCACCAGAGGATAGATACGGATGTTACCGGAGGGTGGTACGGAGATGGACAACGTCGTAGTGAATTTTTTTCGGGATGATGATATCGATGCCCCGATCCTGATCGAGGGATTACCGGGCATCGGGCATGTGGGGAAACTGGTCGCCGACCACCTCATCGATGAGCTCGACGGGGAACTGGTGGCGGAGATATACTCGCTCCATTTCCCGCCGCAGGTGGTTGTTGACGGGGAGGGCGTCGCCCGGCTCGTCTGCAACGAGATATACCGCTGCGAGAAGGATGGGAAGGCGATCCTCTTCCTCGTGGGGGATTTCCAGAGCACGTCGCCTGAGGGGCACTACATCCTGGCGGAGAGTTACCTGGATATCGCCGAGGATCTCGGTGTCAAGCGGATATACGCCCTCGGGGGCTACGGTGTCGGCCACCTGGTCGAGGATCCGAGGATTCTCTCGGCGGTCAATATGGAGCACCTCCGGCCGGAGGTGGAGGCGGCCGGGGGGTCGTTTGAGAACGCCGGGATGGGCGGGGCGATCGTGGGGGCGTCAGGGCTCCTGCTTGGTCTCGGCGTGGTGCGGGGGATCGAGGGTATCTGCCTGATGGGCGAGACGAGCGGATACATCGTCGATCCCCGGAGCGCCGATAGCCTCCTGAGTGTTCTTTCCAGCCTGCTTGAGATCGAGGTCGACCATACCTTCCTGCAGGAGCGGGCGGAGGATATGGAGCAGGCGATCGAGACGATCCGGGAGGCCGAGGAAGCCAGGGCCCGGGAAGAATTGAATTATATCGGGTGAGAGAGGGTTTCAGATCCCGAAAGGCGATCGGCCTTCACTGCCTCGTAGGGAGGTCACCCGACTATTTTTTATGAAATAAGGATCGCCATCGGGGGGCATGATCTCTTCGCTCACCAGGATCCCGATGGCCGGCGAGATATCGCGGATGCCCGGGAGATCCGCCGGCCTATCTTTGTGGGGGAGTGGTTGTTCATCTGCACCTCTTCAGGTAGCGGAGGGAGGGAGCCGGGCAGGACCAGGGTGTCTGTGATGTGGTGTTACCGATAAGACCGAAGGGCTTATGGCTACCATCTGAGAATAACTCGATCGATTAGATCTGCCCTGAGGTTTTCAGATCCACCCCGGCCGCTGTAGTTGGGCGAGGCACCAACTTCCCATGTGATGACCGATGCATACCCATCCACAAGATCCGGCGCCACACGCACGCTGATGAGCGTGGACCACCGCCTCATCACCGGTGAGCCGGCGACCCCATCCACCGGCATGCCAATGCGAGCCCCGATACGGCGTCACGTCAGGGGTGGATCGGTGCCCTGCCCCGCTGCCCCCCGTCTCTTCTGCCGGCGAATTTCGACAGAATAAAATTCCTCACCTGCAAACCCATGTATACGGAGAATACAGCAATGCTTGACATGGAAGACTTTCTATTCATCCGGGAGCTCTATAATCAGGGGGTGACCATCAGTCAGATCGCCCGCGAGACGGGGTTTGATCGAAAGACAATACGCAAATACGCTCTCTCCAATGAGCCGCCCACGGCGAAGCCAAGAGCCAGGAAACCGAGCAAACTCGATGACTACAAGGAGTACATCCGGAACCGTATATCCGACAACCCGCCGACCATTACCTGCATTTACCGGGAGATTCAGGAGCAGGGATTCACCGGGAAGTACACGATCGTCAGAGACTATGTCCGGAAGATCCAGTCAGAAATGAACGCATCGGCAGATCCCCGGCAGGTACGAAGGTAATAACCCCTGTTCCAGGGCCTCCTGTGGATTTCGCCCCGGCAGGCATATCCCCGCGAAAGAACCGCACGGATACCAGATGGAGTCGATCCGGCCGCCGGCGGATCACCTCCTCTGCATATCCTCCGGGAGGTAGTCAAAGTATGCTCCAAGAGAGGTTGACTGGTGAAAATCCGCCGGAGCGGCGGAGGCATGGATCTGCCTGACGTAGAGTCTCTGTTTTATGGTCTTCTCGATCTTCCACACCCTCCCGGCGAGCACAAAAGGTCTCATCTCCCGGACGATCTTTGCCGGCAACACGATCTCCCCGATCTCGCGGTTCCTGGTACTATCGATGACCAGAACACCGATCGAGTCAGTGATGTTGGAGTGAACCTTCCCGCGTTCACCGAGATTCATGACCGCCTCTGAGGCGTAGAGCCGATCCACCTTCTGGATGATCTGATCGTTCTCGCGGAGGTGGTCTATGATGCGCCTGGTCTGCGACTGATGCGGGCAGAACCCCTCAAAGATCGCCATGAGGTCGGCAACCGGCACCCCTGACGGATTCGCATAGAGGATCGAGAAGATCTGCTGCACCACCACAGAGAGATCCTCGCGATACACCTTCTCATCGAGGAGGTCATGCCTGGCTGCTGCGACGAGATCCTCGAATATCTCCCTGTTACCATCATGAAGAGCAAACATCCGGATCTCGCCGGTCCGCCTCCCCGCACGCCCTATCCTCTGTATGAACGAGGACGTATCATAGGGCGGATCCGCGAGAACCACGCCGTCGACATCCCCTATATCGATGCCGATCTCAAGCGTCATGGTCGATACACAGACCGCCCGCCTGGCAGACCTCATCGTCTCCTCGGCCTCGATCCTCTCTTTCTTATGCAGGCTCCCATGATGCACGACGACCTCACCAGGCCTCCAGATCCCCTTCGCCTCGACTGCGAGCGCCTCTGTCCTCCTCCTGCTGTTGCAGAAGATCAAGAATTTGTTAAGCCCCTCCCTCTCCGCATACTCCTTCACCTCTTCAAGCGTCTGGACGTATGACTCACGGAAAACCCGCTTCCCATCTACCTGTATGATCTCACAGCCGGGCGCATACCGTGCAGCGACCTCCTCAGGGTTGCTGACCGTGGCGGAGAGGGCGTATACGGAGAAGTCATGTCTAATGTTGCGCAACCGTTTCAGGAGGAGGCGCAGTTGGTCCCCCCGGTACGTCCCGTCGAGGAAGTGTATCTCATCAAGAACCACCGCCTCGATCCTGCTGAGGGCCCCGGGGTGCCGGCAGAGTATCGAGTCGAACGACTCGGGGGTCGTGATCACTATCTCAGGGAGGTCTCTCCAGTTGAGGGTGGGGCTGTCCCCCGTCTTTATATCGATCTTCAGGTGGAGGTGCCTGATCTGTTCGTTCAATCGGTCGTAGAGATCGTTTGCCAGGGCCCGCGTCGGGGTTACATACAGCACCGAGAGACCCCTTATATCCTCTGTTAATATGCGCTCACAGAGCGGTGCAATGACCGCTTCGGTCTTCCCGCTTGCGGTGGGCGATACCAGGAACGCATTCCTCCCGGCGAGAACGACCGGGATCGCGGCCGCCTGTATGGGAAGGAGCCTCCCGAACCGGACAAAGAATGTGTGCCATGTCCTCCTGAGGCTTCTCTTCATCCGGAGCGTCTCATTCCTCGAGATCATGGATTATGAGATCCTGCAGATCCTGGCCGGGGTGGAACCGCATAAGGTCCAGCGCCTCGACCACTGCTTTTACAAAGACCCTGGTCTTCTCCTTCGGGAGGAGTTCAAACGCTATCCTCTGAGGCTCGAAATAGTATGCCTCCCGGTAGATATCGACGATCTGCCTGAAGAGGTGTGCGTGTTCGGTGTGCGAGAGCGGTTCGATATTGAGCGAGGGCATCCTGCTGATCGCCAGGTATGCAGCGCGGTCGTGTGCGAGCGACTCAAAAAACTCCGGAACAAATGCAAACACGATCTTCATACCGGTCTCTTTCTTCCATATGTACGGGAGCTGATACATCCTGTACCCGGGGTAGCGGAGGCCCGAGTAGCGCCCGAAGTACCCTCTTCCTTTCACGTGTTCAATTGCCCGTTCTCCTGCCGCCGCTTCTTTTATGAGGGATTTCTCGCTGTTAGCCGTAAATATGAGGCCTTTCAGCGTATTTAGCGCCATCCTGTGCTGATAATTTGTGTAAAATGATTTATCGATGCTCTCGGCCTCATCTATGAGTATAAGGAGCCCCCTGAGACCGAGTATATTCTTTGCTATCCAGCCAAGCCCGCTCAGGAGATTGCAGCATATGTTTGCGGCGAGCTGAAAGTCAGGCAGGCGAAGTAGATAACTTCGCTTCGAGATACTACCGCCTTTTATCCAGTCCCAGAGATCCTCATTATCTGGTTCCGCTCCCCAGTGCCCGATGAACATCCCAAAGTAGAGATGCGCCTCCACCGGCGACATATCGCGCGCTGTTCTGACCACGAATGTCATCAGATCGGTGAATGTGAGGATCTGGTCGCCAGAACGGTACTCCAGCGATTGAACTACGCTCTGATACAACCGCTTCGGCTTGTGAAACGGTGTTTCATTCGGGTCTATCTCGATCCTCGCGACGGCCCACCCGTCATGCAGCGCATGCGACGCGATCAACTCCAGAAGGTGGCTCTTCCCCACACCGTAGTCCCCATCGATGCGCAGGCAACCATCCTCTGACCCGAGCCACTCCCGGATCTTCTCAAGCTCGCCGTCCCTGCCGGCTGTGAAGCGTTCGATCTTCTCACGCGGAACGCCGCCCTGGCGGAGAGCCTCAATGATGACCCTTGCCTCATGTCTTGCCTCCGTCCTCGGAGACAGCGACCGGCGGCCGGCGTATACCTGAGAGGGGATGCGCCCCTCAAACACCGCGCCCGGGATGGCGGGTGCGCCTGATGCGCCGGGATGCACTACCGGGAGAGATGCCGGCTCTGCCGCCAGAGCGCTCTCCCGCACCCCCGCCAGGGAAGATGCTGGTTCTACCACCGGGGGGCTCTCCTGGTCGCGAGGGATCTCTCTATCCCGGGGTGCCCGCAGTTCGCTCCTGGGGATCCATCTCCTGATCCCGCATGAGAAATGGACAAGCAGCTCAAGACCCTGGTACCTCCTCGCCTGAACAACGCCTGTACCATAAACCTCGTGGTTGACGGTCTCAGTCATCTCCGCTCCATTCAATGGGACGCTTCATGCCGCATCTCGTGGAAAGCTTTGATGATCTGCTGTACAAAGGCTCTCTTATAGCCGATCTCTCCAAATCTTTCTTTGTAGGCCCATTCCGATATCTCCTGGAGTTCTATATCCAGTCTGTCGGGATCAAACGAGATATCATAGGCTATCTCGTATATCCTCGCGAGTTTCTCTCCAACCTCTCTCAGGAATGCCTCAGGGTCTCCCTCAAGATCTTCGAGATTTATCCTGACCCCGGTCGGGTTGATCGCCCCTTCAAAGATGGTTGCAAGCCGCTGGTTGAGCGCCTCATACACGGCGGTCCTCCCCTCAAGGAAGCTGTCGTCAGGGACGGCATAAAAGAACATGGTGCTCATAACGGTGCCCCTTGAGCATGCGTCCACAAGTTCCCGGAGGTTGTTCAGCAGTGTCTCCCTCTGTTTCGTTGACATGCTCGGTGTCTGTTCAGCCTCATCCATAAGGATGATGAGGCCTGAGTACTCGATCTCCTGGATCCAGTGGATCAGGTCTCTCAGAAATTTGAATGCTGTCGATCTATCGAGTTTTTCAAATATATGGTACTCTTTCAGGAGGTTCTTGTCCGGGTTCTCGCCCTTCAACCATTGAACGATGAGGTTGAACCCCTCTTCGTCACCGTGGAGCTGGGTCAGAAACGCCTGCCTGATCGCGTTCTGAAAACTCTTGCTCTCGTATGGACCGATATCGCCGGCATAGTCGGTAAGCGCCGGTTCAAGTTTATCTTCGGGGAAATACCCGGTATATTCTTCCTGCTTTGATAGGAACCATGTCCTGAGGACTGCCTCTATACCTTTATCGTAGCCCCGGAGGAGGGCCGCAGCCTCCTGGGGGTACAGCAGGTTTGCGACGACTGCCCTGTAGACTTCTTCCAGCTTATGAAACGGCGTCGAGTTCTGGCTCAGNTCGATATACGATGTNATGTAGCGGTAGTTCCAGGCNTTGCCCTGCACGCTGTAGAGGAAATGNGTCTTTCCCCCGCCGTATGTCCCTATAACCAGCTTGAACGAGCTTCCGCCGGCGGATATAAAATCGGCGAGATACTCATCCTCAATCGTATCGATGTAGGGATCGATGCCGGCGGTGAAGAACTGATACCCGTAGACCGGCGGCTGACCGCTACCCCCGACATCCTGTATGATCCTCCTCGCGGGGATCCGGTCCAGCTCTGATATATCCTCCCCCGCACCCGGCGGACTCACTTCATCACCTCCCTGAATTTTATGCCCGATATCAACTCGCCTCTTCCCGATGAGGCGGGGATCCAGAGGGTATCATACCGGCTCCTGGTCTCCCCACGGCGTGCCGTGACCGTCACCATCTCGTAGCCGCCGAAGGTGCGCTCCTTCAGGCTGTAAAGGTCGTGGCTGAACGTAGCCCGATCGTAGTCGCGGTAGTTTGCCCGCACAGGGTTTTTCGTGAACCTCGTGTCCTGCGTGACGAAGGCAAACGTGGAGAGGATCTCGGGAATGGGCACCTCCGCCCCGACTTTTTTCTTCGACCGGTGCAGGCAGATCGAGTATGCCTCAAAGAGGTTTGCCAGGAATACACCTTCATCAACCACCCGGTCGGCCAGGGAGGCGTCGTATCTGAAGATCTCATCACAGACTCTCTCCGGGAGGGCGGGGAGGGTGGCGATCTTTTCTGCCTCCGGCCCATAATACAGGGTTACCCGGTTCGAGCGAATATCGACGAGGATCGTGTAAAACGAGGTCTTCAGCTTTGGGTAATTGCCTTCAAGGGAATACCCCTGTGCTTTTAGCAGCTTCTCAAGTTCCTCTCCAAACGCCGCTTTGGCACGGGACTCAAGTTCTCCTGCCTCCTCTTCCCATATATGCAGTGCTTCTGTTATATCAGCGATCAGTGGCTCTTCGAGCCTGAGGCGTTGCAGCTGCCTCCCGATCACGCCTATCTCACCATGCAGGATATTCAGACGCTTCAGTATCTCCTCCTCACCGGTCCCGATCTTTTTAATCGATTTCACCAGGGTTTTCAGGCTATTGGCCTGAGTATTCAATGTTTTTATCAGGTCATCCATGCGCGTCAGAGATACATTACATAAGTTAAATATTAAAGGTATCTGTCAGGTTTGTGAGAATGCCCGCCTCAACATTCCATTTCGTCTGAAAGAGGTCTTATCAGGGCCTCATTTGTGTTTATCGCGGGTACCCGGGATGATCTCGGGAGAACTCCTCCTGAGCGAGATACAGGAAGAATGACTTATCACCAGCACGAAATGTGCAGAAATTGTGAAGTCATCACTTCAGATCCCCCTCTACCATATCACGCCGGCAAACTCCCGGCCGCCCGGGCAGGAATCTCAAAGGCAGCGTGGTCATGGCGGGGGGGTGACTGCTTCGGCGTCAGTCTTCCGATCGTCTGGAAGACCGCGCAAATCCGATATACCCATGCTTCGGGGATGGCTGGAAACAGTCCCGCTCCCGGATGACCCGGACGATGCAGATCCAGCAACTTCTACCGGCCCTGAATGGTCAGAGTATCCCCGGGGCGATGTTCCGGTTCATACGGTCGCCGGGTCTGGTGAGGGGCAGGGGCCACAATCGAACAGGTATCACTGACAATCGGCTCAATGAAGAGCCCGCCGGCCCCGAGGAGAGACCTCGCCGCCACTCGGGCAACAATAGAACCCGGAAGAGCCGGGATCCCCGGCCCCCCACCGATACCAATATTGAACGACACCGCACAAATAGCTGCAAACACTGCCGGGCAACCGCAAGCCCCCGGANCCGATCACCATGGAGATAACCAACGTCGTTGCAACGGCCACCCTGACCGCCCCCCTCGATCTCGAGTACCTCCGGCAGCACCTTGANGGCTCCGTCCTCCAGAAGTCGACCGGNCACTGGCTCAANTACCGCCTCCAGCCNGAGAACCGGTACATAGCATTCTACAAGTCNGGGAAGTTCCTGATCACCGGCCGGGGCGTCATCGAGTCCCTGGACTCCCTCACCCATCGGATACTCGCGCTCATCCACTCGGCAGGAATCGATGCAGAGATCCTCAGGGTGGATATCAACAACATCGTCGCCAAAGGTACCCTCCCCCTCAGGGCGTCCCTTGAGACCGTCATCGCAGCCCTTGACCCGCAGAAGGCCGAGTACGAGCCCGAGCAGTTCCCGGCGCTGATATACAAGGATTGGGGCGTGACGTTCCTCCTCTTCTCAAGCGGGAGCGTCATCATTACCGGGGCAAGAGATGTTGATGTCGCCCGCGAGGCGCTCAGGGAGTTTGAGATGCAGCTCGCCCGGATAGGGTGAGTCTGCCGCCCCTACTATATATAGCACAGGAACGAGAAACCTTTCTGATAATAACACCCTCTCGTGTGGCAGATGCCAGATCAGAGGATCGACCGGTCTCCGGACAGGAAGAAACAAGCATGAACACTCCCATCAATCAGCTGCTCTCGATGCCTGAAGGCAAAACACTGGAGTTCAAGCGGGATCTCTCATCTCCGAGAAACATCCTCAAGACGCTGGTTGCATTTGCCAATACGGCCGGTGGGCGCCTGCTCATCGGTGTGGAAGACGCCTCAAGAGAGATCAGGGGGGTTTTAAACCCGCTGGATGACGAGGAGAGGTTGTGCAACCTTATCGCTGATAACATCGAACCACGGCTTGTGCCGGACGTGGAACTGATCGCCATCGGCGATAAGACGGTGCTCGGGGTGGAGGTATACCCGAGCGGCTCCCGGCCCCACTGGCTCAAGAAAGAGGGGCCTTCCGATGGCGTGTATGTCCGCCTCGGCTCAACAAACAGGAAGGCCGACCGGGAACTCATTGCAGAGCTTGAGCGGAGCGCCACAGGGACGGCCTTTGATGAGCTGCCCCTGCCGGAGATGACCATCGATGCGCTGGATCTGGAGGCTGCCGGGGCGCTCTTTGCGGGGCAGCGGGAGCTGGACGAGAAGAGTCTCCTCACGCTGAGGCTGCTTGCGCCGGTGCAGGGGAAGCTTGTTCCGACCATCGGCGGTCTGCTCCTCTTTGGAAGAGAACGCGAGATGCATTTCCCCGATGCCTGGATCCAGTGCGGACGCTTTTCTGGCACAACAAAGAGTGTCATATTTGATCACACCGAGATCCACGAGCACCTGCCGATCGCGGTAGAACGCACGATAGAGTTCGTCAGGAAACACGCGATGCGGGGGGCGGACCTATCGGGGATCCGGCGCCGCGATCTCTGGAGCATCCCCATGCCGATCGTGCGAGAGGCAGTGATCAATGCTATCGTGCACGCTGACTACTCACAGATCGGTGCGCCCCTGCGGATCGCTATCTATGATGACCGGGTGGAGATAGAGAATCCCGGCATTTTGCTCCCCGGGATGACGATCGAGGACGTGAAGCAGGGTGTCTCGAAGATCCGTAACCGCGTCATCGCCCGCGTGTTCCGGGAACTGGGCCTGATCGAGCAGTGGGGCAGCGGGTTTCGCCGCATCCTGGACGAAGCAGGGCGGCATGGCCTGCCCGAGCCGACCCTTGAGGAGATCGGGATGAAAGTTCGGTTCACCCTTTTACTTGCGGAGAGCACCCCGCCGGAAGACGGGTATCTTATTGCTGAGAGGACCGGAGAACAAGTAACCGAACAAGTAACCGAACAAGTAACCGAACAAGTAACCGAACAAGTAACCGAACAAGTAACCGAACAAGTAACCGAACAAGTAACCGAACA
>JGI24710J26742_10000810_pt1 | contig 29292 bp, 21 predicted proteins | sample BioPla2DNA2_FD_26742 | JGI IMG/M metagenome (IMG submission 26742)
AAAATAATCATGGAATACTTGTTTGATATTAAAGCAAGACGCCTATATAATGGATATATATTTAAGAAAAAACAGGTGAAAAGGGATATACTTATGGATAAAAAAACTGTATCAGAAACAATGGTGGAAATGCGGGAACTGGTTCTTCCCAATGATGCCAATATAATGGGGAATTTATTGGGTGGAAGACTACTGCATTGGGTAGANGTAGCCGGAGCCATGGCGGCATCCCGGCATGCAAATACAGTTGTTGTTACAGCGGCTATTGATAGTGTGGAATTTAGCCGGCCGGTTAGTGTCGGCGAAATGATAGTTCTAAAGGCTAAGCTTACATGGGTGGGCAGAACATCAATGGAGGTCTTGGTAGAAGCANGTTCGGAAAATTATCTCACAGGGGAGACTCATTTTACCAACAGGGCATATCTTACCTTTGTATCCATTGATATTAATGGCAAGCCTCAGCCTGTTCCTGGTCTGATATTGGAAACAGAGGAAGAGAAGAAGGAATATCAACAGGCATTACTGCGTCGTGAACAGCGTCTGCAAAAAAGGGCAAAGTCTAAAGGTNAATGCAATTGAACCAGATTAGCGTTTATTGACAATAGTTTATGCGATAGATACAATTACATCTATGGATATCTGGAATAATGCTTTTCTGATATTTGTAATTCAGATAGGAGTGACAAAATATGGCTATACAAACACCTAAAGGTACAAGAGATATTCTGCCCAACGAGATTCATAAATGGAATTATGTTGAGAAAGAGTTTGCGATAATATGTAAAAGATTTGGGTATCAGGAAATTAGAATTCCTGTATTCGAATATACAGAGCTGTTCCAACGGGGTGTTGGTGATGATACAGATATTGTTCAGAAAGAAATGTATACCTTTAACGACAAGGGTGGCAGAAGTATTACACTAAGACCGGAGGGGACCGCCGGTGTTGTCAGAAGTTATATTCAAAATGGAATGTCCTCGTTGCCCCAGCCGGTAAAGTTGTTTTATCAGATTACTGCATACAGGTACGAGCAGGTGCAGCAGGGAAGATACAGAGAGTTTCATCAATTCGGAGCAGAGTTGTTGGGAGCTCAGGATGCCGCAGCCGATGTAGAAATAATATCAATATTGGCTTTNTTTTTTGAAAAAATAGGAGTTAAGAACCTTATTCTTAACCTTAACAGTATTGGCTGCCCTGAATGCAGAAAAGCATATAATGAACTATTAAAGGAATATTTATCTGATAAAATTTCTGATATGTGCGACACCTGTAAGACCCGTTATGATCGGAATCCNATGCGGATTCTAGATTGTAAGGTGGATTCATGCAGGGCTCATCTTATAAATGCGCCTGCGTTATTGGACCATATCTGTGATGACTGCCGAGCTCATTTTGAGCAGGTTACCCATAAGCTTGAGACTATAGGTATTCCTTATAATATTGATAGAAATATTGTCAGAGGNCTAGACTATTACACAAAAACCGTATTTGAGTTTGTGTCTGAAAATATTGGAACAAAGGGTACAGTATGTGGTGGCGGTCGCTATGACGGTCTTGTGGAGGAAATAGGCGGACANCCCACACCGGGAGTAGGATTTGCTCTTGGTGTAGAACGCCTTTTGTTGGAGATGGAGAGCCAGGGAATAGAATTTCCTGAGGCTGATGCTCCTGATATTTATATTGGAGCTATCGGAGAAAGAGCGGGGCAGGTTGCAGAAAAGTTAACCTGGCAACTTCGCTCAAAGAATATATACTGCATAAAGGATATTATGGGCAGAAGTGTGAAGGCCCAAATGAAATATGCAGATAAGCTGAATGTGCGTTATACTCTTATACTCGGAGACAATGAGATTGATAGCAATAAGGCCCGTCTTAAGGATATGAAAACGGGAGAGACAAAGGATATCAGCCTGGACACCCTGATAGACAGGCTGGTCAAGAATAAAGCTTAATCCTACATTACCTATTTTGGAGGAAATTATATGGAAAACATAAAGGACTTTAAGCGCACTGATATGTGTGGCGAGCTTACTGCTGCTGATGACGGCAAAGATGTTGTATTAATGGGATGGGTTCAAAGAAGGCGTGATTTGGGTGCTTTAATTTTTGTAACCTTAAGAGATAGAACAGGAATAATTCAGATAGTGTTTAATAGCGATACNGATCCTGAGCTCCATGACAAGGCCCTTGGGGTAAGAAGTGAGTATGTGCTGGCAGTTAAGGGTACGCTCAAGCGCAGAAGTCCCGATGCCGTCAATAAGAATATGCCGACAGGTGAGGTAGAGGTAATTGCCAGTGAGCTTAGAATACTAGGCAAAAGCGAAACTCCTCCCTTTCATATCGAAGAAAACTCTGATGCAAACGAGGTTTTAAGACTAAAGCACAGATACTTGGATTTGAGAAGACCAGATCTTCAGAGGAATCTTATACTTCGCCACAGAGTAGCGAAGGTGGCCAGAGACTATTATGACGAGAATGGCTTTNTTGAAATAGAAACTCCTGTTTTAGGAAGAAGCACACCTGAGGGAGCCAGGGATTATCTGGTTCCAAGCCGCGTGCACCCTGGAAAATTCTATGCTCTGCCTCAATCTCCTCAGTTGTTTAAGCAGCTATTAATGGTTTCAGGCTTTGANCGTTATATGCAAATTACAAAATGNTTCAGAGACGAGGATTTAAGAGCCGACCGTCAGCCTGAGTTTACTCAGATTGACCTTGAGATGAGCTTTGTTGATGTGGAGGACGTTATAAGTGTTAACGAAGGCTTTGTTCGCAGAGTCTTTAAGGAAACNCTGGGTATAGATCTTCCTACTCCTTTCAAAAGGCTAACCTATAATGAGGCCATGACAAGATTTGGTTCTGACAAACCTGATACCCGTTTTGGTTTAGAGCTTACAGATGTATCCGATATAGTCAAAACCTCTGGCTTTAAGGTGTTTGCAGATGCCATAGCAAATGGTGGCAGTGTCAGGGCTATAAATGCTAAGACCGCTGGCGGGTCCTTTTCAAGAAAAGAGATTGATGCTTTGGCTGATGTTGTAAAGACATATAAGGCAAAGGGCCTTGCCTGGATGGTTATCGAAGAAGGTGGGGTAAGATCTCCCATAGCTAAATTCCTATCTGAGGAAGAAACTTCAGCAATAATAAACAGACTCAATGGCGAGGCAGGGGACCTGTTGCTTTTTGTAGCAGACAAGGACGAAATTGTGTTTGACTCCTTAGGTCATCTTCGTCTTGTCTTAGGAGAAAAGCTCGGATTAATTGATAAGAACACCTATGAAATTTTATGGGTAACAGAATTTCCGCTTTTTGAGAGAGATGAGGAGGAAAACCGCTGGGTTGCAAAACATCACCCCTTTACCTCTCCAATGGATGAAGATATTGAGTATCTTGACTCTAATCCCGGCAGAGTCAGAGCAAAGGCTTATGATATTGTGTTAAACGGCTATGAGCTGGGTGGAGGAAGCATCAGAATCCACGACCAGGAGCTTCAGAACAAAATGTTTAATCTGATAGGCTTTTCGGATGAAGAGGCTAAAGAACGCTTTGGTTTCTTATTAGAAGCATTTAAATATGGAACACCTCCCCATGGTGGCCTTGCCTTTGGTCTTGACAGGTTGGTAATGCTTTTGACCAAGACTGACAATATCAGAGATGTCATTGCTTTTCCGAAGGTACAAACGGCANCTGATTTAATGACAAATGCTCCCGATNTCGTTGATGCAAAGCAACTAGAAGAGCTAAGTATTGAGACGGTGACAAAAAGTGAGTAAAAAATTAAAGATGGAGATTCTGGATTGGGCCGTTCATCTTGTGGCGGCCATAATCCTGGGTTTCTTAATCATTATATTTGTTGGTCGTCTGACAATTGTTGAGGGAAATTCCATGTCTCCGACATTGCAGAACAACAATATCCTTATTATAGAGAGTATTACTCAGAGGTTCGGGACTATAGAGCAGGGGGATATTGTTGTATTAAAGATTCCNGAATTATTGTCCGGCAGNGGGAAATATGCTATTAAGCGCGTAATTGCAAAAGAGAACCAACATGTTATAATCAGTGACGGTAAGGTTTATGTTGATGGAATACCTTTGCAGGAGGACTACATAAGTACCGATGAGACCTTATCTGAGAATTCTCTTTATGCTGATATCGTGGTTCCTGAGGGCTGCATTTTTGTACTTGGCGATAACAGAATACCGGGAAAAAGCAGCGACAGCAGGTATTTTGGTCCCGTTAATGAAGACCGGATAGTGGGAAGGGCTTGGGTAAGAATCTATCCCTTTACTGACGCAGGTATAGTAAAATAGGAATTAGAGCTTAGTAATCAGTATCTAGTAATTAGTAGTTAGAAGTGAAAGCCTCTATTTAAAGGAGATTGCATGATGGATAAGGACGTTCTCAAAAAAGCCCCGCTTTTAGAGGCGTTTACAAATATCAGTGAAAATGAGAAGCTAAGGAAAGTCTTTTCCAGAGCCTATATTACGAATCTTTGTTATTACAAAACCGATAAGAAAATAGAGCTAAATATAGAATGTCATGATTGTGTAAAACCTGAGCAGATAAAGGGCCTTGAGAAGGAGCTGTCCTGTGATCTTAACCTTAAGGTCAAAGTAAAGCCATGCTTTGCCCCTGAAATTGCTGCACAATTTGAACCCTGGCAGGTAGATTTTGTTCTAAGCAAGGTAAAGGCTGAAAAGGAACAATTCTATCCTTTTTTGGAATGTGCTGATTTTAGTCTTTCAGGTAAGTTTTTGAATGTGAAGCTGAACAATCAGTCTTCTTCAATCTTGATAGCTGCCGGTATGGATAGCTGTATTGAAGAAGCCGTTAATAACCTTTTTCAAAAGGATATTGCGGTTAAATTTTATGATTCGATTGATGATGAGAGTAATGTTGACTATATTGCCAGGAAGGAAGAAAGGGACGCTAAAGCAGTTGCAGAGATGATGGCTGCTATTAGTGAAAGCAATTCCNATGGCTATAGCAAGCCAAAGACTACTCAGTCCTCCCCAGAAGGGAAGACACCGTATAAAAGAAGGGGCAGGTCTGTTAAAAAGGATCCTAATATTTTATACGGCAGAAGTATAAGGGGCGAAGTTATGAAAATGAATATGGTTACTACCAATTCAGGTTCCATAACTATTGAAGGCAAAATTCTTAAGGCAGAGTCCAGGAGCCTTAAATCAGGAAGATTTTTATATACCTTTGATGTTACCGACTTCTCCTCATCCTTGACATGTAAGCTCTTTACCGATGAAGAGGAGCTTAAGCTTTTATCGGAAAAACTGGTAAAGGGACAGTATGTAAGACTTAGCGGGGAAGCCCAATATGATATGTACTCCAAGGAGCTTGTTGTTTTAGCAAGGGATGTTCTTCCAATTGATGTTAAAACTGAAAGCAGGATGGATAATGCCCCAGTTAAAAGGGTTGAGCTGCATTTGCATACTCAGATGAGCCAATTAGATGCAGTATGCCCGACGGCTGATATTATTAACAGGGCTGCTTCTTGGGGACATAAGGCTGTTGCCATTACTGACCATGGCGTGGCTCAGGCCTTTCCTGATGCCCAGAATACAGTACATAAGCTTAAAAAGAAGGACAAGGATATTAAAGTTATATATGGCGTAGAGGCTTATTTCATCACCAATGAACAATATAACAGCAAGGGTGAAATAGATTATAAAAACTGTGATACCTACCACGCTGTAATCCTAGTTAAGAACCAGCAGGGCTTGAAAAACCTATATAAGATAGTATCAGAAAGTCATCTAAATTATTTTTATAAACGGCCGCGTATCCCAAAGAGTCTATTTGAAAAGCACAGGGAAGGTCTGATCATAGGCAGTGCCTGTGAGGCAGGAGAGCTCTTCCGGGCAATTTATAAACAGCTTCCTGAAGAAGAGATTATTAAGATTGCCACTTACTATGACTATCTTGAGATACAGCCAATAGGTAATAATCAATTTATGGTAAGACGTGGTGATGTGCCTGATGATGAAGCCCTTATGGACTATAACAGAAAAATTGTTGAACTGGGGGACAAGCTCAATAAACCAGTAATAGCCACTTGTGATGTTCATTTTTTAGACCCTGATGATTATATATACCGTGAAATTCTTCAAGCCGGGCAAGGATATAGTGATGTTCAACAGGCACCCTTGTATTTCAGAACCACAGAAGAGATGTTGAGTGAGTTCAAATACTTAGGTGAGGACAAGGCCTATGAAGTGGTTGTTACCAATACAAATCTCATAGCCGAATCTATAGAAGTAGTTGAGCCTATACCGGACGGCACATTCCCCCCTCATATGGACGGGGCAGAGGATGAAATCAAAAGGCTCTGCGAGAACAGGGCTCGCGAGCTCTATGGAGATCCGTTGCCTGAGCTTGTTTCAGCCAGGGTGAAAAAGGAGTTAAATTCTATAATTAAAAATGGCTTCTCAGTAATGTATATGATTGCTCAGAAGCTTGTAAAAAAGTCACTTGAGGACGGCTATCTAGTTGGCTCAAGAGGCTCTGTAGGCTCCAGCTTTGTGGCTTATCTGATTGGTATCACAGAGGTAAACTCTTTACCATCTCATTATCGATGTGGTAACTGTAAATACTCTGAGTTCTTTGAAAAAGACGCCAGCATAGCCTGTGGTTTTGACTTGCCTGAAAAAGACTGTCCTGTATGTGGGCAGGCCCTAATAAAGGATGGTTATGATATTCCCTTCGAAACATTCCTAGGCTTCGATGGAGATAAAGAGCCTGATATTGACTTGAACTTCTCTGGCGAGTATCAGACAAGAGCCCATGAGTACACCGAAGAGCTTTTCGGAAAAGGCTATACCTTCAGAGCGGGTACCATCTCCACAATTGCAGATAAAACGGCCTATGGTTTTGTTAAAAAGTATATGGACGAGAGGGAAGTAGTAAGCACAAGGGCTGAGACTGAACGTCTGGCAGGTGGCTGCACCGGTGTAAAAAGGACTACCGGTCAGCATCCGGGCGGAGTAATGATTGTGCCCCATTACAAGGATATATATGATTTTACTCCTATTCAAAGGCCGGCCGACCAGACTAGTTCAAATATCATTACAACCCACTTTGACTATCATTCAATAAGCGGCAGAATATTGAAGCTTGATATTCTCGGCCATGATGACCCTACCGTTATCAAGATGCTGGAAGACTTGACAGGTGTTGATGCAACCACCATACCTATAGGAGAAAAAAAGACAATGGAATTATTCTCCGGTACCGGGCCTTTGGAGGTCTCTCCCGAGGACTTGGAAAGTGAGGTAGGAACTTTTGGTGTCCCTGAGTTCGGCACAAGATTTGTCCGTCAGATGCTTGTGGATACCAGGCCAACTACATTTGCGGAGTTGATCCGAATTTCCGGATTGTCTCACGGTACCGATGTTTGGTTGAATAATGCGCAGGATTTAGTGAGAAACAATGTTACTACATTATCTCAGGTTATTTGTACCCGTGATGATATCATGATATATCTGATGCAGAACGGCCTGCCCCCCTTGGAATCATTTAAGATTATGGAGAGTGTCAGAAAGGGCAGAGGCCTTACGCCCGAGCAGGAAAGCTTAATGATCGAAAACAAAGTTCCCCAATGGTATATAGATTCCTGTAAGAAAATAAAGTACATGTTCCCTAAAGCCCACGCTGCTGCATATGTAATGATGGCGTTCCGTATTGCATGGTTTAAAGTATATCATCCCGAAGCCTTCTATGCAGCTTATTTATCTGTAAGGGCAGATACCTTTGACGCAAATATTGTATCTAAAGGTCTTGATGCTGTTAACCAGAGGATAGCTGATATTGAATCCAAGGGGAAAGATGCTACTCAAACCGAAAAGGATGAGATTACCAATTTAGAGGTGGCAAGAGAGATGTATCTGAGGGGAATAAAGTGCTTGCCTGTTGATTTGTATAAATCTCATGCGACCCGGGTTTTAATTACTGACCGGGGGCTTCTGCCACCCTTTAATTCATTGCCTGGTCTGGGGACGGCCGCTGCCAACAGCATTGTAGAGGCTAGAGAAAAAGCCGGGGAATTTGTTTCCATTGAGGAATTAAAGATAAAATCAGGTGTGTCAAAGTCAGTAATTGAAATTCTTGAGAGCCACGGTTGCCTTAAGGGACTTGATCAAAGTAGCCAATTATCACTTTTCTCAATGTAGGGCAAAAACAGTTGTATTATTAATACAAGTATGAAGAAGCTATTGTATGGAAATATGGTTTTTGACCCTATGATTAATGGTAAACAAGATATATAACCACTATTTAAAAGAGAGGTGCAAAGAAATGATGAAGAAACTTGAAAAGACTGTTAATTACATTAAGGACAAGATTGATTTCATTCCTGAAATAGCAATTATTCTTGGATCAGGGCTGGGAAACCTAGCAGACTATATTGAGAACAAAACTGAAATATCATATGAATTGATTCCGAATTTTCCTGAGACAACGGTTGTGGGCCATGATGGAAAGCTCATCTTTGGAGAATTAAATAACCGCAAGATAGTGGCTATGAAAGGCCGCTTCCATTACTATGAAGGAAATGATATGAGTGAGGTTATATATCCTATTCGCGTATTTAAGCTCCTAGGCATACAAAATCTTATTGTTACAAATGCCGCAGGCGGCGTTAATACAGATTTTGTTCCCGGGGATTTAATGCTTATCACTGATCACTTAAGTTTTTTCTGTGAAAACCCATTAAGAGGAGAAAATTTGGATCAATTAGGGCCCAGATTTCCAGATATGTCGGTGGCATACGATAAAAAGCTAAGGGATATTGCGATTGCATCTGCCCGTAATCTTGGTATAGATTTAAAATCAGGTATTTATTGTTACTGTAAAGGTCCTTCCTTTGAAGCCCCTGCTGAAATAAGAGCTTTAAGAGCTTTAGGTGCCGATGCGGTTGGTATGTCCACCGTTCCCGAAACAATTACCGCAAGGCATATGGGCATGAGGGTATTAGGAATCTCCTGTATAACAAATATGGCTGCAGGAATTTTAGAGCAGCCCTTGAACCACGAAGAGGTAATTGAAACAGGAAAACAGGTTAGCCAAAAGTTTTCAACTCTTGTAAGTGATATAACTAAAAACTGGGAGTAGGAGGGGGTAGGACATAGAGCTGTCCCCTGTCTCGCCACCTGTATAAGGAGGAAAATAATAAATGAGTTCAATACGTGATATAACCCTTGCCGAGCAAGGAAGACAGAAAATAGAATGGGTTAAGAAGTACATGCCCATATTATCTAGCCTGGAGGAACAGTTTATTGAAACCAAGCCCTTTGAAGGAGTGAAAATTTCGCTTTCAGTCCATCTTGAGGCTAAGACTGCGTACTTATCAAAGGTATTTGCTTCAGGAGGAGCGAAAATGTCTGTTACAGGCAGTAATCCACTGTCTACACAGGATGACGTTGCGGCAGGGCTGACAGCTGACGGGATTGATGTTTTTGCATGGTATAATTCAACTCCTGAGGAATATGAGAAGCATATCGAAATGACCTTGGCCCATGGCCCTAACATTATTATTGATGACGGCGGAGATCTGATTACAGCCCTGCATACCAAACTTGGTCATCTCATACCAGAGGTTTGGGGGGGATGTGAGGAAACAACCACCGGAATTTTAAGGCTTAAGGCCATGGAAAAGGATAATGTTTTGAAGGTGCCAATGATGGCGGTAAATGATGCCATGTGCAAGCATTTGTTTGATAACCGTTACGGTACGGGGCAGTCTGTATGGGATGGGATTAACAGAACCACCAACCTTATTATCGCAGGAAAGACTGTAGTTGTTGCCGGCTATGGCTGGTGTGGAAAGGGCGTGGCAATGAGGGCGAAGGGCCTTGGAGCCAATGTTATAGTAACCGAAATTGATCATGTCAAGGCAATTGAAGCGGTTATGGATGGATTCCATGTTATGACTATGGATGAAGCTGCACCAATAGGTGATATATTTATCACTGTCACAGGCTGTGAAAATGTCATTGCCAGACAGCACTTCAAGGTTATGAAGAATGGAGCGATTCTTTGTAATGCAGGTCATTTCAATGTTGAGATATCATTACCTGATTTAGAAAGCCTTTCAAAGGACATTAAAGAATACAGGAAAAACATTATGGGTTATACTTTGGATGATGGTCGAATTCTATATCTTCTAGGAGAGGGAAGGCTTGTGAATTTAGCCTGTGGNGATGGCCACCCTGCAGAAATTATGGACATGAGCTTTGCCGTTCAGGCTCTAAGTGCCCTGTATATTCTTNAAAACAAGGGCAAGCTTGAACCTAAGGTTTTTGATATCCCTGAAGAAATAGATGAAAAAATTGCAAAGATGAAGCTAGAAAGCCTTGGCATTACTATAGATACTCTTACAGAAGAGCAGGCGAAATACTTAGAGAGCTGGTCATTCTAGTTCTCTTTGATATTAATATTTCCTGCCGTTGCACTTATGCTTATATCTACCTCGCCATTGCCGTAGACACCGGTAAGATAATTCTTGCCTTTACTAATGTCTTGCAGGCTAAACTCGCAGTTTATATTTCCTGAGGCTGATTTGCTGTTAAGGGTAAAACCTATATTATCGGGCAGGTAAAGGTTTATATTTCCGCTTATAGACTTTATATAGACATTATCTTTTACATTGGATAATAAAAGACTAGTATCGCCTGAGGTGGTTTCAGTCTGGACTGCGCCATCAAGGTTATCTACAGTTACGTTGCCCGACTTTGATTCTATTGAAAGAAGATTCAGTTGGGCTTCTTCTATATTGATATCGCCGGAGGTACTGTCAATGCTGAGCTTATTACATTCAATTTCTGACAATTTTGAATTGCCGGAGGTGCTGTTAATAAGAATATCTTCATTAACAATTATGTTAGTAAAAAACATGTCGCCTGAGGTAGACTGGTAAACCATGTTGTTTGCCGATAGACTANTGATTTTACAATTTCCTGATACAGAGGACAGCTTAAATCTATTATTTATTTCCACATCCTGGATTTCAATATCTCCGGAGCTCGACCTCAGAATAAGATTGTCTATAGACATCTCAGACATTTCAAGATTGCCCGAGGAACTGGTATACTCAATATCTCCCTTAAAACTTTTGGGGACAGATATATGAAGATCCAGATTACTAGAAAAGAACAGTACACTTTTTTTTGGCCACTTAACTTCTATCAGCAATGTATCTCCTGTAGTTTGCATGCTTAGATAGGGAGAATCTGAGTTTCTGACAACGCCCTTTAATAGCCCGCTGACCTTGTCAGTAGTTGTAGTATCTATCAAAGCATCAGAACTGCTATTCTTTATAATTATTTTTTTAATGGAGTCCAAATTAGCTTCATGGTATTCATTAACATCTATTTTATTTGATAATCCCATATCTGAGAGTCCTGCAAAGTTGAAAACAATACCGAGAACGCCTGTTCCCATAATAACAAAAACTCCGATAATTATAAATATTATTCCCACTCTGGTTCCCGAACCCCTCTTGCGGCGTACTGGTATATTAAAATCTTCATTGCGCTTTTGCCCGTAGCCTCGCATTTGCTTAGCAGCATATGCTAATGTAACAGGGTCTCCTAATGACATTATGATTTCTTCTTCGGTTCTTCCCTTTTCAAGCTCCTTGTTAAAGTAGTCCCGGTATTCGCTGACAATACCAGTTCTGACATCTGAAGGAACATCGTTTAATGTATCGTATAAAATCATTAGATATTCTGATTTATTCATATTAACACCGCCCATCTTATTATGCCTGCCCATAATTCTTTCTAAAATAACAAAAGGCAGGAGGACATTTTGAATATATCAAAAGCCGATGTCACAAACAAGGCTTTATGGTATAGTTTAATATACTTCTAATTCAGTTCTAATTCTAGGAAGATTTATATATCTGAGTAAAGAGTTGCACAATTACGACCTTTTTCTTTAGAAGCGTAGAGCGCCTTGTCAGAGGCTTCGATTATCTGGTCGGCAGTACTTGCATCATGTGGATAAGTCGCAATTCCGATTGAAATTGTTATGGGTGGATTGGATTTCCTTTGAACAGTTTCTCTTAACCGTTCAGCAATTGTATATGCTTTTACAGAGGGTGTACTTGGAAGCAGAATAATGAATTCATCCCCTCCGAATCTACCAGATAAATCACCCTGTCTAAAAGAGGTGCGTATAAAGTTTGCAACGCTTTTGATACACAGATCCCCGGTCTGATGGCCATGGTTATCATTTATCTTCTTGAAACAATCTATATCAAACATCAGAACTGACAATGACTCTCTGGGGGAGCGTTCTATCATATTATAGAGCCTGTCAAGAATGGCGGCCTTTGTCATGAGACCAGTCATACTATCTGTTTTGGACTTTTCCAGCAGCCTTCTGTTGGAACGCTCTATCTCCTCTACACGCCGTATAACCTCAGATTGAATAGATATATTCATTTTTTTTAGAGAATCAGCTTTTCGCTCATAATCTTTAAAAAAGAACCCCAGAGAATTCTTATATAAGTATACGAAGCAGCATATGTAGCCTATAAAGAGCAATAAAAGAACTTCGACACCTATTTGGGAAGAATAAGTCCAGGGAACCATAGCGAATGCCATTACGAACAGTCCTGCATATCCGGGGGCCTGGCTCTTATCTTTATGGAACAACGTATTTATTAAGAGTACAAGATTAAGAAGCAAAAATGATAGAACAAAAATAGTAAAAACTAGGGACAGCTTTTGGTAAGTGCCTGTAAAAGACAGGTAAATGCCTAATCCTAAAAAAAGGAAGGGTGAAAAATAGAAAAATCCCAACGCAGAGGACTTCGGTACCTGCAGCATTACCAGGGAGCAGTTTAATAATAGCATAATATGGGATATAATTAATAAAACAAACGCGTCATGATTATTGTATGTGGCTGACATGAATGCCATGATGCTTAGAACCAAAGGTATAATAAACCCCATAGCAAAGGCTCTTGTTTTTTTGGGCTGAATTCTTATTACCAATGCACCAATAAAAAACAAGAAGGTAAAGCTTATTGTTAAAATTAGAAAAACTTGGTTTTCCACACTAAGAAATAGCAATACTGTACCTCCATAAAGCCTCAAGCTCGCATGATTAATTATTTTACCATAATTAGGCTTGAAAGAGAAGATAAGAATACCTAAGATATTATTAAGAATAATAGTATATTTTAGAAAAGAGTTTGTGTGCCTATCAAATATTGTATAGTATTTTGCTTAATATCAGAAAATATCATAAACAAGAATGGGAGGACTTAAGATGGAAAGCAGTGATATAAAAACATCGGCTGTAAAAATAGCCGAGAGAGACGGTGTTAATTTCTACCGTGTAAGTTCTGATAAATTTAAAACATCAAGGGCAGATGTTTATTTCGTAGATAATCTTTCACAGGAAAGGGCCAGCGGAAATGCACTTGTACCTTTAATGATGAAAAGAGGTTGCGAAAGCTATCCTGACTTCATAGAGCTTGAGACCAGATTAGAGGAGCTCTATGGAGCGGATATCAATGCTGGAGCAGTAAAAAAAGGCGAGAATCAAATAATCGGATTTCATATGTCCCATATATCTGACCGGTATGCAAATAATGAGAGGCTTTTTGATTCCTGTAGCGATCTTTTGATGTGTATGCTGGAGAAACCCTTGATTGATGATTCAGGTTTTAAAAAATCTCTTTTCAGGCAGGAGCGGGATAATTTAATTGCTTTTATCAGAAGTAGAATTAATGATAAAATAAACTTTTCTCTTACCCGCTGCATTGAAGAAATGTGTGAAGGCGAGCCCTATGCCATACCCGATGACGGGACTGAGGAAGGTGCTCTTTTGCTGGATCCGAAAATCTCTATGGATATATACAAGGAAATGATATCAACCTATCCGGCATATGTATATTTTTCAGGGGACATTGATGATAAAAGCATAAAAAGATTTATTGACAATTTTCTATCGGGCAGAAGAAGCAGTATTAAAAGAATAGATTCGACAAATATAAAAAAGAGTATTACAAGCGTAAAGAAAATCAACGAGAAGATGGACGTTAATCAAGGGAAACTCTGTATGGGATTCAGAACAAACATTGAGCCATCCTCACAGGACTATTATTCCCTTGTTGTATATAATGCTATACTAGGTGGAAGTACTCATTCCAAACTCTTTAGAAATGTCAGGGAAAAGGAAAGTTTAGCCTACTACGCTCAATCAGTTCTAGAAAAGTATAAGGGACTAATGATTATTATGAGCGGAATCGAGGCTACAGATTGTATAAAGGCTGAGGATATAATGCTTGCCCAGGTTGAAGAAATGAAAAAGGGCAATATCTCAAAGGATGATATGGAGGCATCATTAAAGTCCCTTGAAACAGGTATGAAATCCATACAAGATAGTCAGGGCGCCATAGTGGATTTCTTTTTCAGCCAAAATCTTACACAGAACGATGACGATTTCGACTCATTGATCCAAAAATTCAAGAGTGTAAAAATTGATGACGTAGTGAAAGTAGCGCAGAATGTAGAACTAGACACCATTTACTTTTTAGAACCCGACGGTAATAAGGAGGGACAGATATGAACTATAATACAATTAGTAATGCGAAATTAGGGGAAACCATTTATGAATACAACCATAAATCAGGCCTTAAGGTCTTTTTTGTAAGGAAAGCAGGATACAATAAAAAAACAGCCATGTTCGGAACAAATTACGGCTCTATGGACAATGTCTTTAAGGTTCCGGGAAGCGGCGAAGAAATCCGGGTTCCTGACGGGATAGCCCATTTTCTTGAGCATAAGCTCTTTGAGCAGAAGGATGGAAATATGCTTGAGAAGTTCTCGAAATTAGGCTCATCTCCGAATGCCTACACATCCTTCAACCAAACGGTCTATTATTTTTCGTGCACTGACCTCTTTGAGGAAAACTTCAGAATGCTACTGGACTATGTACAAAATCCATGGCTTACAGATGAAAATGTTGAAAAGGAAAAGGGCATTATTAGCCAGGAAATTCGTATGTATCAGGACAATGCCGGGTGGTGTGTATTCTTTAACCTACTTGACTGTTTATATATAAATAGTCCTGTTAAGCTTGAAATTGCTGGGACAATAGAGAGCATATCTAAAATTAACAAAGAGCTGTTATACCATTGCTATAACACATTTTATACTCCTTCAAACATGGTAGTGACAGTAGCCGGTGATTGCGAACCTGAAACAGTGTTCTCGATCGTAGACGAGATGATAAAGTTTAAAGACAATGGCATGGTTGAGAAAAAGTATCCTGATGAGCCAAAGGAGATTAATAAAGAATATATGGAGCAGATGCTTGCCGTATCTATGCCATTGTTTAATATGGGTATTAAGGATAATGTGCTTGTCACAGGCTATGATCTGATTAAAAGGCGCACTGCATTAAATATAGCTGTACAATTCGTTTCGGGGAGAAGCTCTCAGCTTTTTAATGACTTATATTCGCAGGGGCTTATCAATGAATCCTTCAATTCTGAAGCATCGGTAAACGCTAATTATAGCTATTTGGCATGGGGTGGACAGTCTGTAGATCCTAAGAAAACCTGTGGGATTATTTCAAAGTATTTGAAAAACATGACTCAAGAGGGGATGCAAAAGGATGCCTTCGAAAGAATAAGGAAATCACAGAAGGGTTCCTTTATAAGAAGCCTGAATTCTATGGACAGTATTGCACGGTTGATAATGGATTCATATTTTAATAATGCAAGCTTCTTTGATATAGCAAGGGCCTATGAGGAATTGGATTTAGATTATACGAACCAGGTTGTTAAGGAGGTGTTCAATAACCCCTGGGCGTTATCGGTGATAAATCCTCAATAATAAATGTAAAAAAAATAAATACATGATACAATATATCTATTAAAAATTGTGTTAAGTTGATAGGGGGTATTACTCTGGATTATGTTGAATTTCCTAAGCTGGGTATACACATTGAAATAAGCCCTATTATAGTTGAAAACGTATTCGGGACACAACTGGATATTCGTTGGTATGGCTTGTTTATTGCATTCGCAATGTTTCTTTCTCTGATTATCGGAATGAAGCAGAGTAAGAAGTACAATATTGAAGAGGAAGATCTTATTGATATGTTTCTTGTAGCTCTTCCTTTTGCCGTTATATTTGCAAGATTGTTTTTTGTTGTATTCACCTGGGATAATTTCAAAAATGATTTGTTGGGTATCTTCAGAATTTGGGAAGGTGGTCTGGCAATATACGGTGGTCTGATTGGAGCGGTCGGCGCGGTACTTCTGTTCTGCAAAAAAAGAAAAATGGATGTTCTGAACCTGTTTGATTTTGCATGTGTTTACCTGCCATTATCTCAGGCAATCGGAAGATTAGGAAACTTTACCAATCAGGAGCTATATGGAACCTATACCGATTTACCCTGGGGAATGACAGGCTCGCGTATAGGAGATATTCCGGTTCACCCTGCTTTCCTCTATGAATTTGTTTTTAATCTTATTATTTTCCTAATACTCCTGAAGCTTCGTAAGAACAAAAAGGTCAAGGGGAGCGTTTTTGCCACTTATTTGATGTCTTACAGCTTAATTCGCTTTTTACTGGAGTTCATTAGAACAGACGAGTTTGGTACAGGCAATATCAGATATAATCAGGTGGTAGCTGCTGCTGTGTTTGTTCTCTCTTTTATTTGGCTTATTTACCTGATAATTCGTTCTAAAAGGTCTGAAGGATTGCCTGCAGAGTCTGAAAGCCCTGAAGGATTGGATACAGAGTTTGATAATTTAGCTGCAGAAAAGGAAGATAATCAAGATACAGTCGAGGATAAAGGATTGATTTAATGGTAGCTATAGAAAAGAATAGAAGGCCGACATTTTTTAAGAATATTGACTGGATATTAATTGTAGCCGTAGTTCTTCTCAATGTGGTAGGCCTTCTTGCTATAAAAAGTGTATCTGACCAGCTACAGGCACCCTCTTTATTCTATAAGCAGGCAATAGCCTCATTTATCGGAATAGCGGCCATGGTGATTATCATGATGCTTGATTATAAGGACTTCAGATTTCTGAGCATCCCCATATTTATAGGGACAGTTGCCTTGCTTATATATGTACTTATTGCAGGGGTAGGCCTAGAGGAGACTGGTACGCAGGGGTGGATTGATCTTGGCTTTATATCTTTCCAACCTTCGGAATTGGGTAAAATCACATTATGTATTGTTACGGCTTATTTTTTTGAAAAAATAAAACAGGGCGATGGCGGAATAAACTATGTGTGGTTGTTTGGTTCAGCAGGTTTTCTGATAGGACTGGTTCTGTTGCAGCCTGATTTGGGAACGGCTGTAGTATATGTTTTTATGCTGGTATGCATGATATTTGTCTTTGGAATAAAGTATCGTGTTATTCTAATAACTCTGGGAATTGCTGTTGTGTCACTGCCTATTTTGTGGTTCAGCGTCCTTGAAAAGGTTTTTGAGGAATATCAGATCAACAGGATCCTGTCCTTCTTAAACCCGGATGCTTATGCTATTTCAACCGACTACCAGGTACGCATGGCTATTCGCTACATAGGCTCTGGAATGCTGACGGGGGTGGGGCATGGTGCTGAAAAGGCGGCTCTGCATGTTCCAACGCCATCTACTGACTCCATTATTGCTATAATAGGTGAAAAGTGGGGTTTCGTAGGTACTGTATTAATAGTAATTCTTTTTGTGGTAATCTTGTTAAGAAGCCTGTATGTATCGAGATTTGCAAAGGATAAGTTTGGATCTTATATGGTAATCGGCCTCATGGCTATGTTCTTTTTTCACTTTGTAGAAAATATAGGCATGAATCTTCGCATGTTCCCGGTAACGGGAATTCCTCTGCCATTTATCAGCTATGGAGGAACGGCAATAATTGCAAACTATATTGCAATAGGTCTGATAGTATGTGTCTCAATGCGACGTGAAAAGCGGATGTTTGAGTCATAAAAGAAATATTACAATTCCATTACAAAATAAATATCTAGCAAAGAGTAATAATAACTACAAGAATATGACTTAAGCATATTTTGTAGTTATTATTTATTGTTGCCACAACATATTGTGTTTGCGTATAAAAAAGCATTGAGGAGGGCGAAGGAGGACCCTTCTTTTTTTGTGCTTTTAGGACTTTAGGTGGGGTTGACGAGTGAAGAAGCTTGGAGTAAAATACAAGTNAAGTGGAGTGAAGTGGAGCAAAGTGGTGGGGGTGAAAAGAATGTTTATAGGTAAGTACACAAACACCTTGGACCAAAAAGGTCGTGTATTTGTACCTGCAGCATTCCGTTCCGACCTTGGTGAACGTTTCGTCCTAACACGAGGCTCTGAGGAGAAAAGTCTTTACATTTATCCTGAAGATGAATGGAAGGAATTCGTTGAAAAGCTTCAGAAACTCCCTGGATCAAAGAAAAAGAACCGAATTGTAATTCGACATTTTTGTGCNAATGCAACCAATTGCACTATGGACAGTCAAGGACGCTTTCTAATCCCACAAGAATTAAGAGAAAAGGCCGCGCTTGAAAGAGACATAACCTTTATTGGGACAGTAAACCGAATAGAGGTTTGGGCTGCTGAGAATGTATCCGAAACCGAAGTGGAGGATATTGAAGAACTGCTTGAATCGTTGGACATTGACTTTTAGACCAAAAGAAAGAGGAGAGCATTATGGAGTTCGAACACAAACCCGTTCTGCTGGAGGAGTGCATAGAATTCCTTAATATCCGGCCAGACGGAATATATGTCGATGGAACCCTAGGTGGAGGAGGGCATTCGTCGGAAATAATCAGAAATCTTGGTTCNGATGGTGTTTTTATTGGAATTGACCAGGATAAAAATGCGATTGAAGCGGCTAAAAGGAAGTTTTCAAGCCTTGACATCAGGGCAAAAGTAATTATAGAGCATACGAACTTTGAAAACATAAGAGAAGTTTTAGAGGCACATAAGATAGGCTCGGTTGATGGTGTGCTGCTGGATTTAGGTGTTTCATCCCATCAATTGGATGAAGGGGAGAGAGGATTCTCCTACCAGCATGATGCACCACTTGATATGAGAATGAATCAAAAATCGGAGTTTAACGCCTATGAACTGGTGAACACCTGGAGCAGGAATGAAATAGCACAGGTAATAAGGGACTATGGCGAAGAAAAATGGGCTTCGAGAATTGCAGAATTCATTGTTAAGAGTCGTGAAGAACAAAAGATAGAAACTACAGGAGAGTTGACTGATATCATTAAAGCCGCGATACCTGCTGCTGCCAGAAGAGAAGGGCCACACCCGGCCAAGCGTACATTTCAGGCAATAAGGATTGCAGTGAATCGTGAGTTAGAGGTTTTGAAAAGTTTTCTAAACTCTATATCAGAGATACTTAATCCTGAAGGCAGAGTAGCCATTATAACATTTCACTCACTTGAAGACAGGATTGTCAAACAGTCATTTCGGGAACAGGCAAAGGGATGTATTTGTCCCAGGGATTTCCCCCAATGTGTTTGCGGAATCAAGCCAAAGCTGAAAATAATNACCCGCAAGCCTGTCACACCAAGTGACCCCGAATTGGAGATAAACCCCAGGGCCAGAAGTGCAAAGCTTAGGGTTGCACAAAGGATTTGATAACACTAAAAAACTCACATAACCATACTAAAGAAAAGATTACTAAATACTAAAGAAAAGACTACCAAGTACTAAAGATAAAACTTCACTCAGAAAGACACAAAAGATAATCCATTTTGAATTCCCAATGATAACCACTGACTAAGCTACTATTTGAAACATTTCATAAAGGTTTACTAATGATAAATGTTTGCAGATGCAAGCGAAGATGTACGAAAGATTATTATTTACGAAAGAAAAAGCCTTTAAGGCCAAGTACGAAAGATAAGGACCAACCTGATAGGGCGGGAGCCTTGCTTAAGGCTCCCACAGCCTGTTCGGGGTTTTTGTTTCTTNTTCAATGAGATGAAACATCCATAAACTACAAAAGATAAGATAAAGGAGGCGAAAACATGGCAAGGAATAATAGCTATATATATGGCAGCGCAGCTCCACAGCTACCGAAACAACCGGAAAATCCAGTTAAGGAACGACGAGTTGTCAGACANGTGCCCGGGGCAGTTCCTAAAAAGGCTCCAAGATCCAAATCAAAACTATTATTCTGTCTTATGTTTATTGTAAGTGTTTGCTTTGTTGTTCTTTATCGTTTTTGTTGCATTTCTGAAATGAATACACAAATGGGTGCTTTAAAAGCTGAATATGATGAGCTTAGGGATGAGAACAGGAAGCTAAATGTTGAAATTGAGACCGGCATAGATTTGGACAGGGTTAAGGAAATTGCCGAGGTTCAGCTCAATATGCATGCTCCGGATCAGAATCAACTTNTATTGGTAAATGTCCCTAAGAGCGATTATAGTGTTGTAATGGATTATGATTATATTGACGGCAATGCAAGAAAAACTTCTCCTTTAGAAAAATTGATAAGTGCGGCAAGAGAGATATTACAATAAATCATAGCCGTTAAATAAAACATATTTCATGCAGAAAATAGACAAGAAATATCGTGTATGCTAATATATTTTAGTAGATATAAGAGGGGACTATAGATTGATATTAAGATTTACAATAGATCAGTCTGTTGTCCTTTTTTTGTAGGAGACTGATTAATGAAGACCAGAGGAACCAACTATAGGAAAAGCAGCACGAGATTAAAAAAACAGAACAAATCAATAAGCAAGACCGATAATAAAAAGCTACAAGAAAAGCAGGCTGGTATAAAGCAAAAGAGAAGAGAATTCGTTATGCTATTGCTTTTTTCAGCCATGTTTTTATTCTTAATATACCGTGTGGGATATATACAATTCGTGAAGGGCGAGGAGTACCAGAAACTCGCATATCTGAATCAAACTCAAAAAAGACCTATAAATCCTAAAAGGGGAACCATTTATGATCGTAATGGAAAAGGCCTTGCCATAAGTGCATCTGTCGACACGGTTTCGGTTAATCCAAAGGAGCTTAGGGATGAAGTAAAAGGTGATGAGTCAAAACTTATGGACATTGCCAATAATCTGGCTTCAATATTAGGTATGGATTCCGAAGATGTAATGAAGAGATTCAAAGCTAATTCCAGGTTTGAGTTTATCAAAAAAAGAATAGACAGAGAAGTTGGAACAGAGGCAAAAGCATATGTGGCTGAAAAAGGTATCAGAAGTATTTACATAGACGAAGATTCAAAAAGATACTACCCCAAAGGGAAGCTGGCATCACATCTTCTGGGCTTTGTGGGAGATGACCATCAGGGCTTAAATGGCATAGAATTTGTGTTGGAAAGCACTCTTAAAGGTGTTGACGGTAAAATCATGAATGAGGTGGATGTATTAGGGCGCCAAATCAGCTTTTCCAAGGAAAAGTATATAGATGCAATAGACGGATATGATGTATATCTTACAATTGATGAGACCGTTCAATACCTGGCTGAAAAGGCAATGGATCAGGCAATGTTAGACTATAACCTCAAGCGTGGAGCCACATGTGTTGTTATGGATCCCCACACAGGTGAGATTTTGGCAATGGTTTCAAAGCCTGATTTTAATCCCAATGACCCGGACGCATTGCCCGTAGGGATTATAGATGAGGATTGGAAAGGCTTTAATGATTCAGAAGACAGCCAGATACTATGGCAGACTGTATTTAGAAACAGGGCTGTAATGGATACATACGAGCCAGGCTCAGTTTTCAAGGCTATTACAGCTGCAGCGGCAATTGAGGAAAATGTAGTTGAAACTTCAACACCTAAGTTTTGTAGGCCTGTATCGATAGCCGGTCACACTATTAATTGCTGGCGTAAAGGCGGCCATGGTGCCGAGGACTTCCTGCATGCAGTATATAATTCATGTAACCCAGTTTTTGTAGATGTTGCAATGGATTTAGGGATCGAGAAGTTCTATAATTACTTTAAACTATTTGGCTTTAAAGAAAAAACCGGAATTGAGCTTCAGGGAGAGCCGGCCAATGAGGAGTTTGCAAAGCTTCAGCATAATGATCCAAAGGAAATTGACCTGGCGGTTACTTCCTTCGGACAACGCTTTCAAATATCTCCGCTTCAGATGATTACGGCTTATGGTGCAATAGCCAACGGTGGCACTTTGTTAAAACCTACAATTATAAAACAGATTAGCGACAGTGATGGAAATATAGTTAAAAAGTTTGAACCCACTGTGGTAAGAAAGGTTATTTCTGAAGAGACTGCTTCAAAGGTGTGTCAGATTCTTGAGGGTGTTGTTGCTGAGGGAACCGGAAAAAATGCTTATATACCCGGATACCGGATAGCAGGTAAAACAGGTACATCGCAAACATTGGAGACCGATACCGAGGGAAGATATGTTGTATCCTTCTGTGCAATTGCTCCTGCGAACAATCCAAAGGTTTGTGTTTTAGTTGTGCTTGACCATCCTCAAAACGAAATACATTTAAGATCAGGAGGAATATTGGCTGCGCCGGTAGCGGGAAAGCTGACTGAGGAAATACTGGAATATATGCAGGTCGAGAGAGAATACACCGAGAAGGATAAAATCGAAATGACTCAGGAGGTATACGTTCCGAATGTAACTGGAATGACTATTACCGAGGCCGAGACTAAGTTAAAGGCATTTGGGTTAAAATTTGAAATCCAGGGAAGTCAGACTGATCCTGATGCTGTTGTGTATAATCAAACACCGAAATCAGATTTCTCCATACCTCAAAACTCGACTGTGATTCTGTATACTGACCAGGATCAATCTGAAATTACAGTTACAATGCCTGACTTGCAGAATAATTCAGTCGCAGAGGTAATAGATGTTATGAATAGATTAGGGCTTAACCTTAGAATCAGAGGAAGCGGAGTTGTACAAAAGCAGGAATATCCTCCCGGAACTCAGTTGAAGAGGGGGCAGATAGTTGAGGTCAGCTTTGTAGAAATGATTGGAGATTAATATTAGAGGGTGGAATTTGTATGTTACTAAAGGAATTTTTAAGGTCTATAGAGGATGATATATTGGAAGTAAAGGGCAGGGATGATATTGATATCACAGGAGTAACCTACGATTCAAGAAAGTCTTTGCCGGGATATCTTTTCGTATGTATTGAAGGCTTTTCCACAGATGGTCATAAGTATGCACAGCAAGCCGTTGACAATGGAGCCGTTGCTCTTGTAGTGGAAAAGGATATATCAATAATAGGCCAGGTTACAATAATAAAGGTTTCTAATAGCAGAAAGGCTTTAGCGGCTCTCTCTGCAGTATGGTTTTCTAATCCATCTGCCGAATTAAACCTGATAGGTATTACCGGAACTAAAGGTAAAACTACCATAACCTACATGATCCGGGCTATCCTTGAGAAGACGGGGCAAACAGTAGGTCTGATTGGAACAGTAGCCAATTGTATTGGAAACGAGAAAATACCTGCAAGGAGAACAACCCCCGAGTCCTATGATCTTCAGGAAATATTCGAAAAAATGAGGGACAAAGGAGCTCAAACAATTGTTATGGAGGTTTCATCCCAGGGCCTGAAATTGCACAGAGTATGGTCCTGCCATTTTGACGTAGGTGTTTTTACCAACTTTTCAAAGGATCATATAGGTGGATTCGAGCATCCTGATATGGAGGACTATCTTAATTCCAAGAAAATATTGTTCAGCATGTGTAAAACGGGCATAGTAAATAATGATTCGCCTTATGCCCAAAGTATTATTGAGGACTCTGCCTGCGAGATCTTAACCTTTGGAATTGATAATGATGCCCATGTTAAAGCTCAGAATATTGTTACCTATTCAGACTCGGTTGAGTTTGACTGCGTATCACCCTGGTTTACCCGCCGATTTAAAGTATCGGCTCCCGGACTGTTCAGCGTATATAATGCTTTAGCGGCCATCTCGGTTTGCGGATATCAGGGGATAGATTCTGATTCGATAGCAGAAGGTCTTAAGCATGTTCAAATACCGGGAAGGGCGGAAGTTGTTCCCACACCTGGAAAACCATACACCGTTATGATTGATTATGCCCATAGTCCTGATAGTCTGGAGAATATTCTTTCTACTGTGAAAAGCTTTGTTAGAGGGCGTCTTATAAGCGTATTCGGTTGCGGGGGAGACAGGGATAAATCAAAGCGCCCTGCCATGGGGGAAATATCAGGAAAAATAGCTGATTTTACTATCATTACATCTGACAACCCTAGGACCGAGGAACCTTTTAGCATAATGTCCCATATCGAAGAAGGTATTTTACCTACTGGTGGAAAGTATATAATGATAGAGGATAGAACTGAGGCTATACGATATGCTATGAATATGGCTGAGAAGGATGATATCATTATTTTGTCAGGAAAAGGTCATGAGACCTATCAGATATTCAGAGATAAGACAATTCATTATGACGAAAGGGAAATTGTAGAAAATATTTTGAGAGAAGTGGGGGATTAGGCTTGAAAATATTAAGTGCCAAAGATATTTCAACCATGGTAGAAGGAAAGCTGTTAGCTAATCCCGAAATCACCATTAATCAAGTATCTACTGATACACGGACCTTGAGGAAGGGAGCATTGTTTATTGCCATAAAGGGTGACAGGTTTGATGGGCATGATTACCTTGAACAGGCTGTTGTAAATGGTGCAGCCCTTGTTATGGTACAGGATGATACAAAGATTTCAAGGGATATCCCTGCAATTCTTGTAAACGATACCCTGGAGGCTTTGGTAAGGCTTGCAGCGGCATACAGGAAGCTATTTGACATTCCCATGGTGGCTGTAACAGGCAGCGTAGGTAAAACAAGCACCAAGGAAATGATAGCAACAATACTGTCTGCAAGATATAATGTTCATAAGAGCCAGGGAAATTTCAACAATGAAATCGGGCTTCCCCTTTCAGTGCTGGAATTGGATGATACCCATGAGGTTGCAGTATTTGAGATGGGAATGAGAGGCTTTGACCAGATTAATCTTCTGTCTAAGATAGTAAGGCCTCAGATAGCTATAATAACTAATATAGGGATTTCCCATATTGAAAAATTAGGCTCCAGACAGAATATACTAAAGGCAAAATTAGAAGTATTAGAAGGATTGCAAGAAGATGGAGTAGTCATTCTAAATGGAGATGATGAGCTGTTATCAGGTCTTAAGGGACTGTTAAAATTTAAAACTCTGTTATATGGAATAAACGAGAATCTTGACCTGTGGGCCTATGATTTAATATCAAAGGGTGAATCGGGCGTTGATTTTCATGTAAAGACTCCAGAAAAGGATATGGCTCTTTCTATAGCAGCGCCCGGGATTCACAATGTCCACAATGCTCTTGCCGGTATAGCAGTAGCTCAAATCCTGAACATGGGCGAAAACGAGATTAAAAAAGGGCTTGAAGGGCTCACGGGTACAGAGATGCGCCTTAGCATTAAAGATAGAAATGGTATAAAATATATAAATGACTCCTATAATGCCGCTCCGGACTCTGTTATGGCTGCGCTTGATGTTTTGTGTGAGATAGCCGGGAAAAGGAGAAAATGGGCTGTATTGGGGGATATGCTCGAGCTGGGAGAGTGGGCGGCTGAGGCCCACAAAAAAATAGGAAGACTCATTTCGCAGCTTGGAATAGAATATATGGTGGGTATAGGAAGCTTGGCCAAGTGGTATATTGAGGGGATACAAGAGGATTGCCACTCGCAGACTGTCGCTAAATTGTTTGACACAATCAGTGACGCAAAACCCTATATTCAAGCTCTTATGCAGAAAGGAGATGTCCTTCTTTTCAAGGGCTCACGTGTAATGAAGCTTGATGTTCTAGTGGATGAGCTTTTAAATGAAGGATAGGATAATATGCTGGCAGTACTAAAAAACGTACCATCCCAGGTAATAGCATACTTTATTTGTTTTGTTGTTTCGTTGCTGCTTGGGATAATAATGATTCCGCTGTTAAAACGGTTTAAATTTGGTCAAATTCAAAGGGAGGATGGGCCTCAGAGTCATAAATCCAAAGAGGGCACCCCTACAATCGGAGGATTAATTTTTTTATTACCTGTTTTTGTTTTTGGTGCCATATACAGCTTCTTTGATATCAGGATTCTGCCTCTGGTACTGGTTACCCTTGGATTTTCTTTAGTTGGCTTTATGGATGATTTTCTTAAGATAAAACGGAGGAGTAATAATGGTCTTTCCCCCCGGCAGAAAATGTTTGGACTTCTTATTGTTTCTTCAATTTTTACATGGTATGCAGTGTCATATGTTGAAGAGGCGAGGACACTGATTATTCCTTTTATAGGGCATAACAATCCATGGGTTTTACCAGTGATAATAGCCATTCCGCTGTGTATGTTTTTTCTTGTGGGGTTTACAAATGCAGTTAATCTGACCGATGGGCTTGATGGCCTTGCCGGGTCAGTTACAACTATAGTATTATTGTTTTTCACACTGGTTACTACCCTTAACAGCCAGTGGGACTATATCAGAATTTTCTGCTCAATGCTGGCAGGCGGGTTATTGGGATTTTTGGTATATAATCTATATCCGGCCAGAGTGTTTATGGGAGATACCGGTTCCCTTGCCTTGGGCGGTGCCTTAGCGGCAGTTGCAATATTGACTGGTACGCCAATCTTTCTAGCAATTTCAGGAATAATCTATGTAGTTGAAACATTATCTGTAATGATACAGGTTATTTATTTTAAGAAAACAGGTAAAAGATTTTTCCTGATGGCACCCTTACACCATCATTATGAGCAAAAGGGATGGAATGAGATTAAGATAGTAATAATATTTACTATAGTAACAATTATTAGCGGCATTTTAGCATTTATTCTATTGAGGTGATAGAGATTGAGGAGAAAAAACGAGTACGATTACTGGATACTATTTACCGTCCTTGTTTTGCTGGCCATGGGAACCATTATGGTTTTTAGTGCCAGCTCTTATAGTGCTCAGTTTTATCAAAACAATAAATATCACTATCTTTTCAGGCAGCTGCTATGGAGTGCTCTTGGAGTTATAAGTATGTTTATTTTCTCTAAGCTTGACTACCACAGGATTGCTGCCGCCTCACCCATACTTATAATTATCAGTACTGTAATGTTGACTTTAGTAATTATTCCGGGGATAGGCTATGTATCCAACGATGCAAGGAGATGGTTTAATCTTGGATTCACCACCTTTCAACCTTCGGAATTTACTAAAATTGCGATGATACTGTTTTTGTCCTTTAGTCTTTCAAAAAACAGCGAGAGGCTAAAGTCCTTCACTAAGGGGCTTTTACCCTATCTGCTCATAATTGGTTTAACCGATGCATTATTATACTTTGAGCCACATATGAGTGCTGTTATTTTAATTACCCTGGTTTCAGTAATCATATTATTTTGTGCAGGAGCAAAAATCGGTCATTTTTTAGCTATTGGCATTCCGGGCATTATTGGGGGCTGGCTGTTAATATTAANGATGGAATATCGTGTGGATAGAATTCTGGCCTTTTCAGATCCCTTTAAATATGCTCAGGATGAAGGCTTTCAGGTGGTAAACTCCCTGTATGCCATAGCATCAGGCAATTTATTTGGACGGGGTTTAGGCAGAAGCCTTCAAAAAAACCTATACCTTCCTGAACCCCACAATGACTTTATATTCGCTATTTTATGCGAGGAGTTGGGGTTTATTGGGGCAATGACTGTTATCCTCCTGTTTATGCTCTTGATCTGGAGGGGAATTAAGGCGGCTATGAACGCCAGTGATATGCTTGGTAGCCTTATTGCTGCAGGGATAACATCTCTGGTGGCGCTGGAGGCAATCATTAATATTGCGGTTGTAACATCAACCATTCCGACAACGGGAATGCCATTACCCTTCTNTAGCTATGGCGGCACATCAACAATCTTTTTGCTGACATCCATGGGTATTCTGCTGAACGTTTCAAAGGGCTCGTCTGCCCCAGAGCTAAGGTTAGTAACAAATGGTCAAAAAAAGCCCAGTTTAATTCGNTAATAGGAAGCCGGTGAAGATATGAATTATATAATTTCAGGTGGAGGAACAGGGGGACATATTAATCCCGGCCTCGCCATCGCAAAGGAAATAGTTAGAAATGAGCCAGATGCACAAATATTATTTGTAGGAACAAAGAACGGTCTCGAGGGAAAACTTATACCTAGAGAGGGATTTAAGATACAGTTTATTGATGTTAAGGGATTCCAAAGAAAGNTTTCCTTTGACACGGTCAAAACTATAACTAAACTATTAAAGAGCTTTGGTTCAATAAATAAAATATTTAAGGATTTTAAGCCCGATGCGGTAATAGGCACGGGTGGGTATGTCTGTGGCCCGGTATTATTTTCAGCTGCTCTGAAAAAAATACCTACTGTAATACATGAACAGAATGCCTTTCCCGGAGTCACAAATAAGATTCTTTCAAAATATGTTGACCAGGTTGCAATAAGCTTTGAGGAGGCCCGTTCAAGGTTTAAAGGTAAAGCCACTATTACACTTACCGGTAACCCCATCCGAGAGGAACTTTTTTCACTTAATCGGGAAAGTGCAAGAGAAAAACTGCGACTTTCAAAGGATACAGCCTTAGTAGTTATTTTCGGAGGAAGCCTTGGCGCCGAGCATATAAATGAATGTGCCAAGGAAATGATAAATAATCATGGAAAGGATATTTCCTACCATCTTATATTAGCCACTGGTATGAAGCACTATGAAAGCTTTATGCAGGAGATAAAAAGCCCTCTTCCTGAAAATATTGAGGTGGTGCCATATATATACAATATGGGAGAAGTGCTGGCGGCCTCTGATTTGGCCGTTACAAGGGGAGGAGCCATTACGGTCAGTGAACTTTCTGCCTTAGGCATACCTTCTATTCTGGTTCCATCTCCATATGTTGCCGAGAACCATCAGGAATACAATGCCCGTGCCTTAGAGTCGAGGGGTGCAGCGGTAGTCATTTTGCAGGAGCAGTTAAACTCAAATATTTTATATGGGCAGATACAAAAACTCATACAGGACAAGGATCTTAGAATCAGGATGTCTTCTGCTGCCAAAAAAAATGCCAGACTCGAAGCGTCTTCTTCGATATATTCACTACTAAAAAAAGCGATGCAGTCCAAAGCCAGATAATTGTAATTGCGGTCATGCTCTGCAGGAGGTCCGGATTGATAAAGGCAAGCCGGCTCAACTGCCTGCTAATTATAAAATAATACAAGGAAAAGTGTTTAAAATAAACTGTTTAAGAGCATTGAATCTGGTGTAAATATATTATTGTACGAATAATTTAGATTATTGAAGGAGGT
>JGI24710J26742_10000814_pt1 | contig 29215 bp, 21 predicted proteins | sample BioPla2DNA2_FD_26742 | JGI IMG/M metagenome (IMG submission 26742)
TCATAAGACGGTATTGTGACATCACTAAAAATTGTACCGTTAGGATGACTGTCTATCCATTCTGAGTTTTTGTTAATACCCATTGGAGCAAGCCTTCCATCCGGGTTAATAGGACAGGCAATGCCACCTGCTGAGACATTATCGAGTCGTGAACCATCTACGCCCATCCGTAAAATAGCTGAAGATATATGAATCTTCCCATGGAACAAAAAAGATATTACCCGAATGGTATTTAATGATTTGGGATGTATGGATGCCAGGACTTCATGCTGAGATACAATATCTTGAACAATAAAGTCTGTTCTGTATAATTTTAATATATGTTCAAAATCAATGCTTTGGTATTCATTCTTGTCATAGAAGATAATATCAACACCTTCGCCACTATACACTGATGGCTTTAGTACGAACTGTTTCTCAGATTCCAATATGGATTTTGCCTGCATGAAACTGATAATATTGCCGATGCCATCATAGAATATATTATTACTGCATTTAATAATTGTACGTGGTTGTTTAAAATTGGGAAACAACTGATTATAAAAACATTTGTCTGTATATGCATGACGAAAACCGGGGTTGTTCATGGCGGGATATATTATTGTCCAATATATATCTTCCGGTATATATCTGGGATCGTATTCTTTGGTTTTATTACAATAAAGGTCATACCACATTTTTTTTGGCTTTATGCCGTATTGACCCCAAAAAGAAAGTACCTTTTCTTTGAACAGGTAATTACTGCCCCGAAAACCTCCTTTTATTTTTGCCAGTTGACGTCTGCAGTTTCTTCGTGCTTTTTTTGCTTCAGAGAATAAATCTACTTTCTGATAAACAGTCTTGCATATTCTTTCCCACTTGGCTGCTTGATTAATTCTCTTATTCATGGCACCCTCCGTACAAAATTGAATAATTCAACTCAATCATCCTTTCTTATATTTTATTTATGTATGAAAATACCTGAAAACAGATAATAGAAAGTAGAAGTTGAAGCACATCTTCAACCAAAAAATGGTTTTTATATATCAACATTTTACCTGTGAAAAAAAGAATATACAGTAAAAATAATATAATGAGATGAAAATAATGGATAATTGTTAAATAATAAGTACATTAGATAAATTTAAAATCTTATATTCAGACTAAGATTTTAATAAAATTTAAATGACAGTTAGCAAAACAAATTATATCATATTTTAAAACCAATTTCATTAAATTTTATAAAAATTTTATCATTGGCCAAATTATTATAATATTTGATAAAATTTTGTTTTTTTATTTAACACCATATTTTTGATATTGACGATACTTGTAAAAAGAGAGTATAATCATCATACAGATATACAGATAGCGACAGATAACATACAGATAACATACAGATAACATGTGCAAGGGTAACCTTAAAGATAACATACAGATTACTATACAGATAACGATACGGACAGCGACATAAGTAGTGTGCTTGGGCTTGGAGGAATAGCACTTTTTTTATGCGATTCAAAAAAATTAGTATTAATTGATACAATTTTAAAAAATATAATGTGAAAGTATTTTTAATATGTTATAATATACTAGTGTTAAATTTTTGTATAATATTTAACGAAAAATTTGTAGAAGGAAGGAAAGGAATAATGGCTAAGATGACATACATGGGCGGTATCCGCATACATGAAGGAAAAGAATTATCTAAGGATATGCCCACGACCGTTCTTTTACCAAAAGGTGATTTGGTATTTCCTCTATCCCAGCATATTGGGACACCGGCAAAGCCACTGGTTTCTAAGGGAGATACGGTACTGGTTGGACAGGTTATTGGTGAAGCTGACGGTTTGGTTTCTTCCAATATAATAAGTTCGGTTTCCGGAACTGTTAAGGCGATAGAGAGAAGACTAATGCCGACAGGTAAAATGGAAGAATCAATTGTAATAACTAACGACAATCAGTATAACAAGATTGAAAGCTATGGGCAGAATCGTGATTATATGAATATGTCCAAAGAAAAAATCAGGGAAGCGGTGAAAGAGGCCGGTATTGTCGGTCTTGGAGGTGCCGGCTTCCCTACTCATGTTAAGCTTACACCCAAAAACGACAGCAAAATTGACTATGTGATTGTTAATGGAGCTGAGTGTGAGCCTTATCTTACATCTGATTACAGGCTTATGATGGAGGAATCCGAGGCGATCATCGAGGGTTTAAAAATTATACTTCGTATGTTTGATAATGCCAAGGGGATTATCGCTGTTGAGGACGACAAGCCCGATGCCATTGAAAAATTGAGGGTGTTAGCTGCTGATGAATCAAACATAGAGGTTCAGGCACTTAAGACAAAGTATCCCCAGGGCGGTGAGCGTCAGCTTGTATATGTTACTACAGGAAGAAAGATGAATTCAAAAAAGCTTCCGGCGGATGTAGGCTGTATCGTAAATAATGTGGCTACAGTAGCAGCTATATATAATGCAGTTGCAAACTCTATGCCTTTAACTCATAGAATTGTAACAATTTCCGGAGATGCAGCGGCAGAACCCCAAAACTTTAAAGTACCTTTGGGTATGAGTTTTTCTGAAATAATTGAAGCAGCAGGCGGTTTTAAGGTTCAACCCAAGAAAATTATTTTTGGTGGTCCCATGATGGGAAATTCCATGTATACTTATGAAGTTCCTGTTACTAAGACGGTTAATGCCTTGCTTGGATTCCTTAAAGATGATGCAGCGGTTGAAGAATCTGCTTGTATCCTCTGCGGAAGATGTTATTTCAGATGTCCGCTTAACCTTCTGCCTATGAAGCTTCAATTGTTGGGGCTTAATAGTGAAGATGAGAAATTTGTTGAACTTGACGGAATGGAATGCTGCGGATGCGGCTGCTGCTCCTATATATGTCCTGCCAACAGAAGTCTGACACAGACAATAGTTCAGACAAAACAAAGGATTTTGGAAAAAAGAAATGTACAGCATGAGCTTTATGAGCTGCATAAAGACCATGCAGTAAATGAATAAAGATCTTAATAATTGGAGAAAGAGGTGTAAGCTTTGAGCGATTTGTATAATGTATCGGCAGCTCCTCATATTAGGAGTCCGATCAAGACAAATTCAATAATGCGGGACGTAATTTTAGCACTGATTCCTGCCGGCTTATTTGGAATATTTAATTTTGGATTAAGGGCATTGCTTGTTATTCTGGCTACTGTCTTATCCTGTGTTGTAACAGAATATGTCTACTGCAGGCTTATGAAAAAGCCGGTTAATCCTTGGGATTATAGCGATATTGTAACAGGTCTTTTGCTGGCGTTTAATCTGCCGTCCGGTATCCCCATATGGATGGCTGTTTTAGGCGGAGTATTCGCTATACTTATAGTTAAGATGCTGTTTGGAGGTTTGGGTCAGAACTTTATGAACCCTGCTCTTGCGGCTCGTGTATTTTTATTTATCAGCTTTCCTGCCAGAATGTCATCATTTGCACTGGATAAGGTTATTTCACCTACAGTAACTGATTTTTTAAGAGACGGAGTGTTGGTACTGGATGGTGTATCCGGAGCGACTCCTTTAGGTCAGTTAAAGGCCGGAGAGACAGTAGATTTATTAAAGCTGTTCATAGGAAACATAGGCGGAACCATCGGTGAAACAAGTGCACTTGCTCTTCTTATTGGCGCTGCTTATTTGTTCTACCGCAAGGTTTTAACTCCTATTATTCCTTTTATCTATATACTTTCATTTGCGATATTTGCATTGATCTTTGGAGGTCATGGATTTGATATGAATTACATACTCGGTCATATTCTTAGCGGAGGTCTTATATTAGGAGCATTTTTCATGGCGACCGATTATGTAACCAGTCCGATTACCCCCAAAGGACAGTTGATTTTTGGTGCATTTCTCGGAATTATGACGGGAATATTTAGAATTATCGGTACAGGTGTGGAGGGAGTATCCTTTGCAATTTTATTAGGAAATCTGCTGGTGCCGTTGATTGACAATGTAACACGTCCTAAAACCTTTGGAAAGGAGCGTGTGAAAGGTGTCAAATAATAAAAATAATAAGAAATCATCCATATTACATGATGCTCTTGCTTTAACTGTTATAACTGTTATTTGCAGCTTTGCTTTAGCCTTTGTATATGAAATAACAAAGGATCCAATCAAGGCACATGAGGATGCGAAAAAGAATGCAGGTTATAAAGTGGTATTTGAGGAAGCAGAGAGCTTGGTTACCGATGAGGAACTGCTAAAGCTTGCAGCTGAAACGGATTTAACAACTCTAGATTCATCTTATACCGGAGTTACAATTGATGATGTNGTTCAGGCTTTGGACAGCAATGGGAATAAAATCGGNTATATTGTAAAATCGAATACNAGAGGGTATTCCAGTATGATATCGGTAGCTGTGGGATATTCGCTGGATGGAGTGGTNNAGGGAATAGAGCTGNTGGCGATAAACGATACTCCCGGCTTCGGAATGGAACTGACTAACCCTGAATTCAAAGACAGATTTAAAGGTGTTGAAACGGGGCAATTTATTGTGACAAAGGACAGTGCGATTAATGATAACGATATAGATGTATACAGTGGTTCAACTGTAACAACAACAGCAGTAGTAAAGGCTGTTAATGCAGGAATTGGTTTTCTCATAGAATGTGCTGAGGATATAGGAGGTGCAGCTAATGAATAAGTATCTTGAAAGGTTAGTAAACGGATTATTTAAAGAAAATCCCACCTTCGTCCTTATGCTTGGAATGTGTCCCACATTGGCGGTAACTGTATCAGCTTGGAACGGAGTAGGTATGGGACTGTCTACAACCGCAGTGTTGGTTGCTTCTAATGTTATAATTGCGGCATTAAGAAGGTTCATCCCCAACACGGTAAGAATGCCGTATTTTATAGTGGTAGTTGCTTCTATGGTTACTATTGTTCAACTTCTGCTTCAAGCTTATTTTCCATCAGTAAGCGAGGCTTTAGGCATCTATATACCATTAATTGTAGTTAACTGTATTATATTTGGGCGTGTAGAAGCTTATGCAGCCAAGAATAAGGTTGGTCTTTCGTTATTTGACGGTATAGGAATGGGAATCGGATTTACTATAGCTTTAATACTTATCGGCTCTTTCCGTGAGCTTCTTGGGGCCGGTACAATATTTAATTTTAGGGTAATGCCAAGCAGCTATGAACCGATAGAGATGTTTATAAAGCCGCCGGGTGCATTTTTAGTACTTGCGATGCTCACTGCACTGCAGAATAAATTCAAGCTTCCTTCTGCCACCAATGGCTCAGGTAAAAAGTCTGCTCTTACCTGTGGCGGAGATTGTGCAAATTGCATGGGTGAGGCTTATGCCATTAACCATGAATTAAATGCAGAGGAACCTAAGATAAAAAAAGCTGTAAGAAAGGAGGACTGATTTGATGAACAACTATTTTGTAAATCTTATTATTATCCTAATAAGTGCAGCGTTTATTAATAACGTTATATTAAGCCAATTTCTTGGGATATGTCCATTTCTCGGTATATCAAATAAAATCAAATCAGCCGTTGGAATGGGACTTGCGGTTATGTTTGTAATTACCACAGCTTCAATTATATGCAGCTTAGCGTTCAGATATATTTTAGCTCCCATGAATCTGCAGTATTTACAGACAATTGTGTTTATTATTGTTATTGCAGCTTTAGTACAGTTTGTTGAAATGGTAGTCAAGAAAGTCAGTCCTGCTCTATATGATGCACTTGGGGTATATCTTCCTCTGATCACAACTAACTGTGCGGTACTTGGTGTTGCACTTCTTAATGTTGAGAAAGACTTTGATTTGGTTGAGAGTATTGTTAACGGCTTTGCTTCTGCGTTGGGTTTTACAGTTGCGATAATCCTTATGGCAGGTATTCGTGAGAGAATGGCATATAATGATATTCCCAAAGTCTTTAAAGGATTTCCGATTACTCTGGTAACAGCAACCTTAATGGCAATGGCCTTCTATGGCTTTAGCGGCTTAGTATAGAAGGGAGGTCTTCATAATGTATATTTTTGATATGATGGATATTGGAAACCTTCTCATAAATTTATCAGGTGTTGTGGCATCTTTTGATATTAAGAGCTTGGGTGTTGCTACCGGAGTTGTAAGTCTGATAGGCTTGTTGATTGGGCTGTTTCTGGGGCTGGCATCCAAGAAGCTGGAAGTGCCTGTAGATGAGACGGAAGAGAAGGTCAGAGAGCTTCTTCCCGGTGCCAATTGCGGTGGCTGTGGGTATGCAGGCTGTGATGCCTGTGCCAAGGCGATAGCAATAGGAGAGACCGCTGCTGATGTATGTCCCGTAGCAAGCAGCGATATTCATAAACAGATAGCAGAAGTTATAGGCAGTAGTGTGGAAACTTCCGATAAAATGGTAGCTTATGTGAATTGTGCGGGAACCTGTGATAAGGCAAAGACGAATTCCAATTACTTTGGTCCAAGGGACTGCAAACTTGCGGCAGGGATAGGCGGTAACGGTTCTAAGGCCTGCAGCTATGGATGTATGGGATTCGGCTCCTGCGTAAGAGTATGTGCCTTTGATGCTATTCATATAATAGATGGTATAGCAGTGGTAGACAAAGAAAAATGTACGGGCTGTACTATGTGTGCGGCCGAATGTCCGATTAAAATTATAGAAATGATACCTGCTAAAGCCAGAACAGAGGTTGCCTGCAGTTCATTTGATAAAGGCAAGGATGTTAAGACAGTATGTACAATAGGTTGTATCGGATGCAGGCTTTGTGTTAAGGCATGCGAATATGATGCAATTCATGTTAATGATAATCTTGCTAAGATTGATTATGAGAAATGCGTTAATTGCGGTGCATGTGTTAAGGTCTGTCCGACTAAGGTAATAATGGAACAACCTATATAGATATCATCATAGGGTAAAAAACCTTATCATTGGCGGGTATCTTCCCCCATTGATGATATATCAAAAGAGCATATTATTGTTCGAATAAGACACGTTTAGTAAAACGGTTTATGTTCATACTAATCAGTGTGTTAAAGAAAATGATATGCTCTTAATATTTTACAACCGACTCATCGGCCGACACAAGAATTTTAACTGAAGGTATTTTTCTTTATATATTCACTTGGAGTCAATCCAATTTTTTTCTTAAATATTCTGCTGAAATAATTAGGATCCTTATAACCGACCATATAGCAGACTTCTTTCACAGTTAAATTGGAGTTTGTTAAAAGCTCCTTCGCTTTATTTACGCGAAGCATTGACAACCAGTCTATGAAATTAAACCCTGTGTGTTTCTTTATCAATTTACTGAAATATTGGGGACTGATATTCACATATTCAGCAACATCCTCAAGAGATATTTCCTCGGTGTAGTGTGCTTCAAGGTATTCTTTGGTGGCTTGAACTATTTTGTTGGAATAATCAATAGTATTACGCTTTTTAACTTGTCCGGTAATATCAAGAAATTGCTGAAAAGCCCATTCTATAAGCTGTTGTCCCCTCAGGCTCATCAAGGAGCTTATATGACTGGTGTAATCGAAATAATCCATTTCATTCATGCTCCCTATTCTTGAGGCATGAGAGGATAAAACAAGAGCTTCTATGATTTTATTTCTCTTTGCAGCATCATTTAGCTGACTTATCCTATTCATCATTATTAAAAAATAATTATATGATTCCGGTTTTCTGAGGCGGACTGCTTCTATCATATTTTTCTCTGCTTCTTTGTATTCAAAATTATAGTATTTATCATGCTTAACAAGCTCATTAACATGTATTATTTCACCGGGATTGCAATATTGTATGCAGGACAGAGCCTCAAAATATGAGGTATATATTGAATGAATACTGTGAACATTACCTATTCCTGCAGCCAGTTTTGTCTGTATTTTATTTTCTATAGATTTTAACAAATTTTCTGCGATAGCTATACTATTTGATATTAAATCATTGGCAGAAACTTGGGTGTATGCATCGTCAGTAACAAGGAGGCAAAAACGATTATGAATCATGGGTCCAATGACAGCAGATATTCCTTTAAGCTCATTTTTTATAAAATAATACATAGAAAGTTCGTCTATATCAAAATCTATAATCTCTGTTTCTTCTTTGGGCAAAAACTCAAAAAGAATTACAAATCCCAGATTCTTAAAATTCAGTATACTCTTAAATACACTTAGCTCTTTATGTGATGCACCACGACAGAACAATGAAAACATAAAGCTCTTTTCGACATAGGATAATATATCTTCCTTTGAGAATTTTGAATTTAATATACCTGTATGTAGACTGTCCCAGAATTGTCTGTCAAAAAGGTCTCTTATTTTAGTATCTGATTCGGTTGTATTCATAATATCACTCCTTGCAGGGTTAAAAAAATAGCATTTTTTTAATTATAACACTAAATAAATAATATTGCACGCAAAAAATGTGGGCAAAACTAAAAATATATAGTAATATATGGATTAAGTAATTATTAATCTTTTCATTTTGCCACATATATGCCAATATCAGTGAATAAAATACGAAATAGGCGAACATCGTGCTAAAGCTTGCTGAATTGAGGTTGAATTACCAAATGGATAAGAAGAAGTACAAGATAAATATAATGCTTATCATATCTATGATATCAATTATTGTCATAGCATCATTTTTGCTGTTAAAATACGAAGATTCTATACTAAATAAATATGATGCAGATGAAAACGAAAACAGGGAATTGATTCTTTTGTTCCATAAGATACCTGATGAAGAGGATTTAGATATGCTTTTTAAAGACTATAAAGGTGCTGTATATATAAAAAAACATTTTGAGGATTTTGTACTTATATCTGTTAGTGACAATAAAGTCTGCCGGAAGATTACAGACTATCTTGAAAATCATCCTTTGATCAAGTCTGTTGAACCAAATACCGCCATATATCTGATGCAATATACTAATGATTCATATTCTTCTGCCCAATGGCCAATCTACAATCCCGGATATTATTCTGTATATTCGGCCAACAGTAAAAGGGAAGTCACTTCTTTATATGATATGGACATGGACGTTTCTGAAGCATGGGTGTTTATGGAGCAGGAAGCCGCCAAGCGAAAAGAAGTGGTGGTAGCGATTATAGATACAGGGGTTGATTATACTCATCCGGATTTGGCAGAGCATATATGGATTAATCCGAATGAAATTCCGGATGACGGTATTGACAATGACTTAAACGGCTATGTTGATGATATTCATGGCTGGGATTTTTATAATGATGATGCAAGCATTGGTCATTATAAATTTGATAATAATACAAAATTAAATCTTGCACTTCCGGAGGATAATGATGACCACGGAACGCATATAGCCGGAATAATCGGAGCAGTGGCAGATAATGGGATGGGAATAGCAGGAATAGCTTCTAACATTGATATAAAACTGATGGTACTCAAGATAAATGGAGGTGTTGATGGAACCGGAAGCATATCCGATGCCGTTCTTGCTATAAAATACGCAACCGAAATGGGTGCGGATATCTGTAATATAAGCTGGGGGACAACTCAATATTCGAAGGTATTGGAGGAAACAATTAAGGATTCGGATATGCTGTTTGTGGCAGCAGCCGGTAATCTTGGAAAAGATAACGATACAAGACCGGTTTATCCTGCCGGTTTTATGCTTGACAACCTTATCTCGGTAACTTTTGTAGATGCTAATGGAAGAATCACCAGATTATCTAATTATGGAAAGAATTCAGTAGAGATAGCTGCACCGGGGGTTGATATTATGAGCACTGTGGTAGGAACTTATCAAACACTAAGCGGATCATCGATGGCAGCACCACATGTAAGTGCAGTTGCTTCTTTATTATATTCATATGATAAGAATCTATATCCTCAGGCTGTAAAGGAAATAATAATAAAAACGCTAAAGCCCATCTCAGGACTTGAGAATTATGTATTATATCCCGGCATACCTAATGCATATAAGGCGGTTCAGGAAGTAAATAATATTCAGGAGGATATGATTCCACCGGTCATAAATATTGAGGTTATCTATGATAAAGAGGATATAATGATATCTGTGAATGCAGTTGATGAAGGGGGCTCAGAATTAAGAGTGATCAGATGGCTGGCAGGCAGAAGAAAAATATCCGATTTTAACCGCGGTACGACCGGCTTGGCAGTTGAAAAAAATCAAATTCGTTTATCAAAAGCGGGAGAGTACACAATCTATGCCGCTGATTATGCGGGAAATGAAAGCTTGCAGACATATGTAATTGAAGATGATACCTCCCCTCCAATAATATCTTATAACTATTTCATATCAGAGGATTATAATAACAGGGAAGTCTATATAAAAGTGATCGATAACAAAAGTGGTATAAGAAGAGTTAAGTATCTTCCGGGGAAGAGAAAGACTTCTGATTTTCTTCCGGCAGGGTCGGGAGTCGAGCTTGAATTAACAGCGGGTAAAAGCTCGTTTAATGTGAAAAACGACGGAATATATACTCTGTATGCCATTGATAACCGCGGTAATCAGTCGGTAAAGCAGATTGAGGTAAAGACTGTATTGTCACAGGATATTAAATTCACACAAAAGGAAAGGACATTGTATGTCGGTGAAGAGTCTTATTTAAGAGCATTCGTAAAGCCTGCTGATACAACGGACATAATAACCTATACCAGTTCTGACAGAAGTGTTGTTACTATTAATAATAAAGGAAAAGTTACCGCAATAAAAGAGGGTACAGTAAGCATTACTGCCCGAACCAATAACGGACTTAAGACGGTTTGCAGGATTATTGTAAAAAAGACGACCCCATAGAATACTTGATTACAGCCTATTGATGGGATGGTAGTGGTAAATGAATTCATAATCAGGCTTAGTGACATATGTTAACGCACTTACATGAAAACATGCAAGTGCGTTAATAACACCTGCCAAGCTGCTTCAAAATAGAAAAAAATGTAAATATAAATTAGAAAAAAACTATTGACGAAAAAATTCTTATGTGTTATAGTGGTTAGGCAGAGAAAGAGGGCTTTTTTTTTATGTCAAAAAAGAAGTCCTTGCAAAGCAGTAATTAAGCGCTACAAGAGAAAGCGGAGGTGGAAATTGTGCGCGTAAAAATCACATTGGCATGTACGGATTGTAAGCAGCGTAATTATAACATGACTAAGGAGAAGAAATTACATCCGGACAGAATGGAAACAAAGAAGTATTGTAAATTCTGCAAAACACATACATTACACAAGGAAACGAAATAATTATTCTGAAAGGAATGTGAAAAATGGGAGAAACAACTGGTAAGGCAGCTGATAAGGCTCCTAAGAAAAGCTGGTTTAAGGGTATAAGGTCCGAATTTAAAAAGATTGTCTGGGCGGATAAAGAGACTCTTTCAAAACAGACTCTCGCTGTTGTTATCGTTACTGTTCTTTTGGGAATAATTATTTATCTGCTGGACTATGTAATTGAGCTGGGAATTGGTTTTATTTTAGGCTAAGGACAATATGGAGGTTCATTATGTCAGAAGCTAAATGGTACGTTGTTCACACATATTCAGGATATGAGAACAAAGTAAAAGCGAACATTGAGAAAATGATCGAAAACAGAAAACTGCAGGATCAGATATTAGAGGTATCCGTTCCTATGCAGGAAGTCATTGAAGTGAAAAATGGTGTGAGAAAACGTGTTCAAAAGAAGATGTTTCCCGGTTATGTATTACTCCATATGGTTATGAATGATGACGTATGGTATGTAGTCCGTAATACACGGGGCGTTACAGGCTTCGTAGGTCCGGATTCAAAACAACCGGTTCCACTCTCAGATGCAGAGATGCGTACTATGGGAATTAAAACTGACGATATAGTAGTAGATTTTGAGGTTGGCGATACAGTTATGGTAGTGTCCGGAGTATGGGAAAATACAACCGGAGTAATCAGACAGATTAATCCTCATAAGCAGATAGTAACCATAAGCGTGGATTTATTCGGACGGGAAACACCGGTAGAGATCAGTTTCAGCGATGTCAGGCTCAAAAAATAATTAGTCAACAGTACATGTGTTATTACCATGAGGGGTATATTAGCCATATGCACCGAACACGAAGAACATAATAATAGTTATAATATTTATCATGGTATGCAGTTATTTACTCAGTCAGTGGGAGGGAAATNCCCGCAAAACCACATTATCAGGAGGTATACAATAATGGCTAAGAAAGTTGTAGGTTATATCAAATTACAAATCCCTGCTGGAAAGGCAACACCGGCTCCTCCGGTTGGTCCCGCGCTAGGACAGCATGGTGTGAACATTGTTCAGTTTACAAAGGAATTCAATGCAAGAACCGCAGATCAGGACGGAATGATTATTCCGGTGGTTATTACGGTTTATGCAGACAGAAGCTTTAGCTTCATTACAAAGACACCACCGGCAGCTGTATTAATAAAAAAGGCAGCTAATATACAGTCCGGCTCAGGTACCCCGAATAAGACCAAAGTGGGTAAGATTAAGAAAGCCGATTTGCAGAAGATTGCTGAGATAAAAATGCCTGATCTTAATGCTGCTGATATAGAAGCAGCCATGAGTATGGTTGCAGGCACAGCCAGAAGTATGGGCATTACAATAGAAGATTAATTATGAATATAACGCGAATAAGCGGTTAAAAATCTATTAATGTGGGAGGATATAACGATTTACAGTTTTCTTCCGATATTACCACTAGGAGGTTTATAGAATGAAAAGAGGAAAGAGATACGTTAATGCTGCAAAGCTTATTGACAGAACAGTTCAGTATGATGTAGCAGACGCAATAAATTTAGTTAAGCAATCAGCAGTTGCTAAATTTGATGAAACAATTGAAGCTCACATCCGTTTAGGCGTTGATGGACGTCATGCAGACCAACAGGTTCGCGGAGCGGTAGTTCTGCCTCACGGCACAGGAAAGACAGTTCGCGTACTTGTATTTGCCAAGGGCGATAAATTAGCAGAGGCAGAGGCAGCAGGTGCTGACTATGTCGGAGGCGAGGAATTAATTCCAAAGATTCAGAATGAAGGCTGGTTTGAGTTCGATGTAGTAGTTGCCACTCCTGATATGATGGGTGTTGTCGGACGTCTTGGTCGTGTGCTTGGACCTAAGGGATTAATGCCTAACCCCAAGGCCGGTACAGTTACAATGGATGTTGCTAAGGCTGTTAAAGACATAAAGGCAGGTAAGATTGAATACAGACTGGATAAGACAAATATTATCCATGTACCTATAGGTAAAGCTTCCTTTAGCCCTGAACAGCTAATTGATAACTTTCAGACATTAATAGGGGCAATTATTAAGGCGAGACCTGCTGCTGCAAAGGGACAGTATCTCAGAAGTGTAACCTTGGCTTCTACAATGGGTCCCGGAGTAAAATTGAATACAGCTAAGTTAAGCTAACAGGATGCAAAAGGATATTGACATTATTAATAAATCCGTGCTATAATCCATTTTGCATAAATAATCTGCCGAAGACAGTAGGTGCCGACAGGCGTAACGCAATGCAACCTACCGAGGAGAAGTTGGTTAATGATATTTATAATAACCTCTTTTTGCTTTGGCAGAAGGAGGTTTTTTATTACAAAAAGACCGCGACGACATATCAAAGGAGGTGTACAATTGGCTAAAGTAGAATTAAAGCAGCCTATTATTGAAGAAATCAAAGGCTATGCACAGAATGCAAAGGCCGTAGTACTGGTAGATTACCGCGGACTTACAGTTGCAGAAGATACAGAGCTTCGTAGGAAACTTAGGGAATCCGGTGTTGTATACAAGGTTTATAAGAACACATATTTAAACTTTGCTTTTAAGGGAACTGAGTTTGAAGAATTATCAAAAGATCTTCAAGGTCCTACAGCAGTAGCTTTTGGAATTGACGATGCAACAGCTCCGGCTAGAATAATTAATGACATGATAAAGAAAATGCCTAAATTGGAATTTAAGTCAGGAGTAGTGGAGGGAACATATTACGACAGTAAGAGGATTCAGGTTATTGCAACCATTCCTTCCAGAGAAGTTCTTATTTCCAGATTGCTTGGAAGTATTCAGGCACCGATTGCAAATCTTGCAAGAGTGCTTAAGCAGATTGCTGAAAAAGCAGCTTAATCAGATAATCATAATTAATAAAGTAAAAACAATTTTTATGGAGGTATAATAATATGACAACTCAAGAATTTATAGAGGCTATTAAAAGTCTTAGTGTATTGGAATTAAATGAATTAGTTAAAGCATGTGAAGAGGAATTTGGCGTTTCTGCATCAGCAGGTGTTGTTGTTGCAGCAGGACCTGCAGCCGGTGGAGCAGCAGAAGAAGAGGAAAAGACAGAGTTTGATGTTGAATTAACAGAAGTTGGTCCTAACAAGGTTAAAGTTATTAAGGTTGTTCGTGACTTAACAGGTTTAGGCTTAAAGGAAGCTAAGGATCTCGTTGACGGAGCTCCTAAGATTGTTAAAGAAACCGTCAGCAAGGCAGAAGCTGATGACATGAAGGCTAAATTAGAAGCTGAAGGTGCTAAGGTTACACTAAAATAATGAATTCATAATAATAAGAAACAGACATACAAAGGTATAAAATCCGGATGATGTCTGTTTTTTTGACCGAATTAATTATTGCATAATGATATCAAATCCTTTATAATAATTTAGAATGTAGAGCATAACCATTCTCTTTGATTATCCTAAAACTATAGAGTAAATAAAGGAGATTACTTATGAAAAACATTTTTGTATTTGACCACCCCTTGATACAGCATAAAATGACTTTTCTTAGAGACAAGAATACGGGAACAAAAGAATTTCGTGAACTTATGAGTGAAGTGTCCATGCTTATGGCTTATGAGGTGACAAGAGATTTACCGCTTAAAGATGTTCAGGTTGAAACACCTATTGGTATTGCAAACACAAAAATAGTCTCCGGTAAAAAGCTATGCATCGTTCCGGTGTTAAGAGCCGGACTTGGAATGGTTGAAGGAATGCAGAATCTTATTCCCTCTGTAAAGATCGGACATATTGGTCTATATCGGGAGCATGAGACATTGCAGGCGGTGGAGTATTACAGTAAGTTTCCTGAGGATATCAGTGAGAGAGAGGTTATAATACTTGAACCGATGATTGCTTCGGGCGGTTCTCTGGCTGCTGCTGTGAATATTCTAAAGAACAGAGGAGTAAAACACATGAAGATTATGAGTATATTGGCAGCAAGAAGCGGTATTGAAAAATTGGCCAAGCAGTTTCCCGATGTTGAAATATATTGTGCAGCTATTGACGAAAAGCTAAATCCGGACTGCTATATAGATCCGGGCTTGGGTGATGCAGGAGACAGACTTTTTGGTACAAAATAGAATCGGAAAAACTTCAGAATATTGTATCCTCCATATATAACGCTTATGTTATATGTGGGGGATTTCATTTGAAATAAATATCATTTTTTTGAAAGTTCTGAAAAATAAGAAAAGTCAACAAATTTGCTGTTGACAGTAGAATTTTATTGTGGTAATATGGATAGTGCACTATTGTGGTGATATATGCCTAATTAGTATTATTATAGCACATCTGATTAGAAAAGAAAAGCTGTTTTTATAGAATAAAATTTATTTTTATCCTATTAAAATATTACAAATCTCAAGACTTCTCTAAGGTATTTAGCGGAGTCTTGTGTATACTTATTAAACTCAAGGAGTGAAAACGTCAATGGATAGAAACAGGATGCATCCGGTCAAGGTTGGTAATAACGTTAGAATGAGTTACTCCAAACAGAAGGAAGTATTGGAGATGCCAAATCTAATTGAAGTTCAGAAGAATTCCTATCAATGGTTTCTTAATGAAGGACTTAAAGAAGTGTTTGATGATATATCTCCAATATCGGATTATGGCGGACACTTGAGTCTGGAATTTGTAGACTTTGAATTATGTAAGGATGATATTAAATATACAATCGAAGAGTGCAAGGAAAGAGATGCAACCTATGCAGCTCCTCTAAAGGTTAAGGTTAGGCTGCATAACAAAGAGAATAACGAAATCAATGAACATGATATATTCATGGGTGATTTTCCGCTTATGACAGAAACCGGTACCTTTATCATAAACGGAGCTGAAAGAGTTATTGTAAGTCAATTAGTACGTTCCCCCGGAATCTATTATGCAGTTGATCATGATAAAATAGGTAAGAAATTATTTTCTGCAACTGTAATACCCAACAGAGGTGCATGGTTGGAATATGAGACCGATTCTAACGATGTTTTTTATGTAAGGGTAGACCGTAACAGAAAGGTTCCTATCACTACATTTATCAGAGCATTAGGATATGGAACAAATGAAGAAATAAAGCAGTTGTTTGGTGAAGAGCCTAAGATACTTGCCAGTCTTGCTAAAGACCCCAGTACAGCAAAGGATCCATCCGGAAATTATCAGGATGGTTTATTAGAGTTATACAAAAAACTTCGTCCCGGAGAGCCGCTTGCTGTAGAGAATGCGGAGTCATTACTCCATAGTATGTTCTTTGACCCCAGAAGATATGATCTTGCTAAGGTCGGTCGTTATAAATTCAATAAAAAATTGGCATATCGCAATCGTATAGTTGGTTTGGAATTGGCAGAGGATGTTGTTTCTAAATCGACAGGAGAGATAATTGCCAAGGCCGGAACTATAGTCACAGATGAAACAGCACTTCTTATACAGGACGAGGCCATACCTTCGGTTTTGATACGGACTGAGGAGAGAAATGTTAAGGTTATTTCCAATATGATGGTTAACCTTTCTTATTATGTTCCCGAAATCAGCGTAGCTGAGAAAAAATCCATGGGTGTTAATGAGAATGTATATTATCCTGTTTTAAAAAAGATTTTAGAGGATAATACTTCAATAGATGACATCAAAGAAGCGATAAAAAAGAGTGTTAGTGAGCTTGTACCAAAGCATATTACTAAGGAAGACATTATTGCTTCTATTAATTATAATATTTGTCTGGAGTATGATATAGGCAACTGGGATGATATTGATCATCTTGGTAACAGAAGAATCCGTGCAGTCGGCGAGCTGTTACAAAATCAATATCGCATAGGCTTATCTAGGATGGAGCGTGTGGTAAGAGAGAGAATGACTACACAGGATTTAGAGGGTATCAGTCCTCAATCCTTAATTAATATTAAACCTGTTACGGCGGCTGTCAAGGAATTCTTCGGAAGCTCCCAGCTGTCACAGTTTATGGATCAGCATAATCCGCTGGGTGAGTTGACCCACAAGAGACGTCTTTCGGCTCTTGGGCCGGGAGGACTTTCCCGTGACAGAGCAGGCTTTGAGGTTCGTGACGTACATTATTCTCATTATGGAAGGATGTGCCCGGTTGAAACACCGGAAGGTCCGAATATCGGTTTGATAAACTCCCTTGCTACATATGCAAGGATTAATGAATATGGATTTATTGAAGCTCCTTATCGCGTAGTTGACAAGGCAGACCCTGAAAATCCCAAGGTTACGGATGAGGTTATCTATCTTACAGCTGATGAAGAGGACAGATATGTAGTTGCACAGGCGAATGCAGAGCTTGATGAGAACGGATATTTTGTTACTAACACCGTTTCGGGTCGTTATAAGGAAGAGACGTCACAATATGAGAAGCAAAAGGTTGATTTAATGGACGTATCTCCTAAGATGGTATTCTCTGTGGCTACTGCTTTGATACCATTTTTGGAGAATGACGATGCTAACCGTGCACTTATGGGTGCCAACATGCAGCGTCAGGCGGTTCCTCTGCTTGTAACAGAGGCTCCTGTTGTCGGTACCGGTATTGAAGCCAAGGCGGCCATAGACTCAGGTGTATGTGTGCTGGCTAATAAGGGAGGCATTGTAGAAAGAGTAACAGCAAAGGATATTGTTGTCAGACAGGATGACGGTTCAAAATATACCTACCGTTTGATTAAGTTTGCTAAGAGCAACCAAGGAACCTGTATTAATCAGAGACCGGTTGTAAAGACAGGTGACAGAATAGAGGAAGGTCAGGTAATAGCAGACGGTCCATCCACATGTAACGGAGAATTGGCTCTTGGTAAGAATCCTTTGATTGGATTTATGACATGGGAAGGATATAACTACGAGGACGCTGTATTAATCAGCGAACGTCTTGTTCATGAGGATATATACACCTCAATTCATATAGAAGAATATGAGGCAGAAGCAAGAGATACCAAACTTGGACCCGAAGAAATCACAAGAGATGTACCGGGTGTAGGTGATGATGCATTAAAGGATCTTGATGAAAGAGGAATAATCCGTATCGGTGCTGAGGTACGGGCAGGTGATATTCTTGTAGGTAAGGTTACTCCTAAGGGAGAAACCGAGCTTACTGCAGAAGAACGTCTTCTGCGGGCAATATTTGGTGAAAAGGCAAGAGAGGTTAGAGATACATCTCTTAGAGTTCCCCATGGTGAATATGGCATTGTTGTAGATGCCAAGGTATTTACCAGAGAGAACGGTGATGAATTATCGCCCGGTGTGAATGAAACTGTTCGTGTATATATAGCACAGAAAAGAAAGATACAGGTTGGGGACAAGATGGCCGGTCGTCATGGTAATAAGGGTGTTGTATCCCGTGTATTACCTGTTGAAGATATGCCTTTCCTACCTAACGGCAGACCTTTGGATATTGTGTTAAATCCTTTGGGCGTACCTTCCCGTATGAATATCGGACAGGTACTTGAGATTCATCTGTCCTTAGCTGCTAAAGTACTTGGTATAGACATATCCACTCCGGTATTTGACGGAGCTAACGAATTTGACATTATGGATACTTTGGAGATTGCAAATGATTATGCCAACTGCGAGTGGAAAGAGTTTGAGGCAAAATATAAAAAGATCTTGGATGCTTCCTTATTAGAATATTTGAAGGAGCATCATGGAGACATTGATGAGTGGAAAGGTGTTCCAATTAATAAAGACGGAAAGATAATGCTTCGTGACGGAAGAACAGGTGAATATTTTGATCAGCCTGTAACTGTTGGTTTCATGCATTACATGAAGCTTCATCATCTGGTTGATGATAAGATACATGCCCGTTCCACCGGTCCATATTCATTAGTTACTCAACAGCCCTTAGGCGGTAAAGCACAGTTTGGCGGACAAAGATTTGGTGAGATGGAGGTTTGGGCACTGGAAGCATATGGTGCTGCTTATATTCTTCAAGAAATTCTGACAGTAAAATCCGATGATGTTACCGGTCGTGTTAAAACCTACGAGGCAATTATTAAGGGTGAAAATATCAGTGAACCCGGTATCCCTGAGTCCTTTAAGGTTCTTTTAAAGGAACTGCAGTCATTAGCACTGGATGTCACAGTTCTTGATGAATACGGTAATGAGGTTAAATTGACAGAGAGTGTTGATCACGGTGATTCAGATATGACTCAATTAATCGAAGGTGAGAACAACTTCAGATATGATGAGGGTTATGAAGACGCCGGCTACACTGAGACAAGTGGTGATGGGTATGACAGTGAGATATTTGATATCTACGAAGAGGATTCGGAAGACATAGAAGATAGTGTCGATGATATCTATGATGACGAATACTCAGATGACCCTGAAGACGAAATTTAACGAAGGGAGAGCCAAATAATGCCTGGAATGATGTATAGAAATGAGCAGGAGATATCCTATGATGCAATTAAGATTGGGCTTGCTTCACCTGAAAAAATAAGAGAGTGGTCAAGGGGAGAGGTTAGAAAACCCGAGACTATAAACTATAGAACCTTAAAGCCTGAAAAAGACGGATTGTTTTGCGAAAGAATTTTTGGTCCAAGCAAAGACTGGGAATGTCATTGCGGAAAATACAAAAAGATCAGATATAAGGGTGTAGTATGTGACCGCTGTGGCGTAGAGGTTACTAAGGCTAGTGTTCGCCGTGAAAGAATGGGTCATATTGAATTGGCAGCACCGGTGTCCCATATATGGTATTTTAAAGGAATACCAAGCAGGATGGGATTACTTCTTGATCTATCACCCAGAACATTGGAGAAAGTTCTTTACTTTGCTTCTTATATAGTATTAGATAAAGGAACTACCGATCTACAATACAAGCAGGTTCTTAACGAAAAGGAAAAGCAAGAATCTATTGAGACCTATGGATCGAACAGCTTCCGTCTTGGTATGGGAGCCGAAGCAATTCAAGAGCTTCTTAAGGCTATTGATTTGGAAAAGGAATCTCAGGATCTTAAAAGGGCGCTAAAGGATTCCACAGGTCAAAAGCGTGCAAGGATTATCAAACGCTTGGAGGTTGTTGAAGCTTTTCGTGAATCAGGCAATAAACCGGAATGGTTGATTCTAACTGTTATTCCGGTTATTCCTCCGGATCTGCGTCCTATGGTACAGCTTGACGGCGGACGTTTTGCCACATCTGATATGAATGATCTGTACCGCAGAATAATAAATCGTAATAATCGTTTAAAGAGGCTTCTTGAGCTTGGAGCTCCTGATATTATAGTGCGCAACGAGAAGAGAATGCTGCAGGAAGCTGTGGATGCATTAATAGATAATGGCAGAAGGGGAAGACCTGTAACAGGACCCGGAAACCGCCCATTAAAGTCGCTATCGGATATGCTTAAGGGTAAACAGGGACGCTTCCGTCAAAACCTTCTGGGTAAACGAGTTGACTACTCAGGTCGTTCGGTTATAGTTGTTGGTCCTGAATTAAAGATATATCAGTGTGGACTTCCTAAGGAAATGGCNATAGAGCTGTTTAAGCCATTNGTTATGAAGGAATTGGTAGGCAGAGGAACTGCTCACAATATAAAATCAGCTAAGAAGATGGTAGAAAGACTTCAGCCTGAGGTTTGGGATGTGCTCGAGGATGTTATTAAAGAGCATCCGGTTATGCTAAACCGTGCTCCTACTCTTCACAGACTTGGTATTCAGGCTTTTGAACCGGTACTCGTTGAAGGTAAAGCCATTAAGCTTCATCCTTTGGTATGTACGGCATACAATGCGGACTTTGACGGCGATCAAATGGCTGTTCATTTGCCTTTGTCGGTTGAAGCTCAGGCAGAATGCAGATTCCTTCTACTTTCGCCTAACAACCTGCTAAAACCGTCAGATGGTGCACCTGTTACCGTACCTTCACAGGATATGGTTTTGGGTATTTATTATCTGACTATTGAAAAAGAGAATGATACAGGAATAATTCAGTCATTTAAAAATGTAAGTGAAGCAATTCTTGCACATGAAAATAAGCTTATCACACTCCATGAGCCTATCAGAGTAAGAATGACGGGAATAAATAATGAAGGAGTGGAAGAATCCAAATTAGTTACTTCTACTTTGGGGCGCTTTATTTTCAATGAGATTATTCCTCAGGATCTTGGATTTGTAGACAGGAGTAAGCNGGAGAACTTTTTAGAGCTTGAGGTGAATTTTACTGTAGGAAAGAAGCAGTTAAAGCCTATACTTGAAAGATGTATAAATCTTCATGGTGCAACTCAGACAGCGGAGCTTCTGGATGCGGTGAAGGCATTAGGCTACAAATATGCTACACAGGCAGCATTTACCGTATCTATATCAGATATGAAGGTACCTGATGAGAAGAAGCAGATAATTGCTGATGCAGAGAATACCATTGAAAATATTTCAAGAGAATACAAACGTGGCAGAATGACCGAAGAGGAAAGGTATAATACTGTTATTGAAACGTGGAAGGAAGCAGACAGGATACTGACTGATACGCTTCTGGCCGGATTAGACAGCTTTAATAATATTAAGATGATGTCAGACTCCGGTGCCCGTGGTTCTGACAAGCAGATTAAGCAGCTTGCAGGTATGCGTGGATTGATGGCTGACACATCGGGTCGCACTATAGAGCTTCCGATCAAATCCAATCTTCGTGAAGGACTCGACGTTTTGGAATACTTTATATCAGCTCACGGAGCAAGAAAAGGATTGTCTGATACAGCACTTCGAACAGCCGACTCAGGATATCTGACACGTCGTCTTGTAGACGTGGCTCAGGATTTAATTATCCGTGAAGTAGATTGCTGTGAACATGAAGATGAAATAGTGGGTATGTGGGTAAAAGCCTTCATGGACGGCAAGGAAGTCATCGAAGGGCTGGATGAAAGAATTATCGGAAGAAACGCATGTGAGACTATAACAGATGCCGAAGGAAATGTTATAGTTAAAGCAAATCACATGATTACGTCAAGACGTGCTGCTAAGATAATAGAAGCCGGTATAGATAAAGTTAAGATAAGAACCATATTAACATGTAAATCACGTATCGGTGTATGTGCAAAATGCTACGGTGCCAACATGGCTACAGGAGAGTCCGTTCAGGTAGGCGAAGCAGTTGGTATTATTGCGGCACAATCCATCGGTGAACCCGGAACACAGTTAACCATGCGTACATTCCATACAGGTGGTGTGGCCGGTGATGATATTACACAGGGTCTTCCTCGTGTTGAGGAGCTGTTTGAAGCCAGAAAGCCGAAAGGACTTGCTATTATTTCGGAATTTGGCGGTACAGTAACGATTAAGGACACGAAGAAGAAGAGAGAAGTAATTGTAACAAATAATGAAACCATGGAATCAAAAGCATACCTCATTCCTTACGGCTCAAGAATAAAGGTTTCGGATGGAGATGTTATTGAAGCCGGTGATGAGCTTACCGAGGGTAGTGTAAATCCTCATGATATCCTTAAGATCAAAGGCGTTCGCGCCGTTCAGGATTATATGATACAAGAGGTACAAAGAGTATATCGCCTGCAGGGTGTTGAAATTAATGACAAACATATTGAGGTTATTGTTCGTCAGATGCTGAAAAAAGTCAGAATTGAGTCAAACGGCGATACCCGCTTCCTGCCGGGNGCCTTAGTAGACTATATGGACTTTAATGATGAGAATGAAGCTATGATTGAACAAGGGCTTGAGCCTGCCGAGGGCAAACGGGTCATGCTTGGTATTACAAAGGCATCTTTAGCGACAAACTCATTCCTGTCTGCAGCATCATTCCAAGAGACAACCAAGGTATTAACCGAGGCTGCGATAAAGGGCAAGGTAGACCCTCTAATAGGACTTAAGGAAAATGTTATTATCGGTAAGCTGATACCTGCAGGAACCGGTATGAAGAGATACCGCAATGTTAAATTGGATACAGAGCTTCAAGATGAGTACATGATTGATGATATGTATGGCGAAGGCAGCTATTCTGATGATTTTGATACCTTTGAGTATCCGGAAGGATATAACGAAGAACAATATTATGAAGAAGGCTATGAAGGTTATCAGGATGAGTACCAAAGCTATGAAGACAGCGGAGACTATCAGGACGGTTACAATGATGAAGGGTATTATCAGGAAGGATATGAACAGGAAGACTATTACCAAGAAGGTTATGACGGTATGAATGAAGATGATGATACCTTCGATCAAAGTGACAATTATGAAGCCGAGGACGGTATTCCTGAGGTCGTACACCATGAAGGAAGTGACGACAACAATGCCTATGATGAGGAAACTCAAAATGACGGTAATTGGACAGAGACAGAATTTAATTTGCAGGGCATAGATGAAGATGACTACAGTGATGATGTATAAGTTTTTAATAAATAAGCTTGACTAAAGAAAGAGGAGCGATGGGGGTTCGACCTCATAGCTCCTTTTCTAAGATTAATAAGGGTTAAGAAGATACTGTAATTTAGTATCATGGGAGGTAGTATGAAATATTTAGAAGAGTACAAAAAATGGTTGAGTGATCCTTATTTTGATGAGGATACCAGGAAGGAACTGGAAGACATAAAGGATAACGACAAAGAAATAAAGGAAAGGTTCTTCAAAGATCTTGAATTTGGTACAGGTGGTCTAAGGGGTATACTGGGAGCCGGTATTAACCGTATGAACATCTATACTGTCAGAAGAGCCACACAGGGACTTGCCAATTACATAATTAAGCAAAATGGGCAAGACAAAGGAGTAGCAATAGCTTATGATTCAAGGAGAATGTCCCCTCAGTTTGCTCTGCAGGCTGCCTTATGTTTAGCAGCTAACAATATTAATGCTTATTTATTCGATTCTCTAAGACCAACTCCTGAGTTATCCTTTGCAGTCAGAGAGCTTGGTTGTATAGCCGGTATCGTTATTACAGCAAGTCATAATCCGCCTGAATATAATGGATATAAGGTGTACTGGGAGGATGGAGCACAGATTACGTATCCTAAGGACGTGGAAATAATACATGAAGTTAATACTATTAAGGATTTATCAGAAGTAAAGACCATATCACAGGAAGAAGCTGTTAATAAGGGACTTCTTCGTATTGTAGGAAAAGATATAGATGACAAATATATAGAATGCTTAAAAAAGCTGGTTATTAATCCGGTAAATAGCGAAGGAAGAAATATTAATATAGTATATACTCCTCTTAATGGAACAGGTAATATGCCGGTGCGCAGAATCCTAAAAGAGTTGGGCTTTAAGAATGTATATATTGTACCCGAGCAGGAAAACCCGGATTCTGAATTTACCACTGTGGGATATCCCAATCCGGAGGATCCTTCAGTATTTGAGCTTGCCAAAGAATTGGCAGAGGAAGTAAATGGAGACATAATTCTTGCAACAGATCCCGATGCTGACCGTTTAGGAGTTCAGGTAAGAGATAAAAACGGTGAATTTGTACTATTCAACGGCAATATGACAGGAGCCTTAATCGCAGAGTATATATTCTCACAAAAGGCAAGGAAGGGATTACTGCCTAAGAATTCCGCATTGATAAAGACTATTGTAACCGGTAATTTGTCTAAAAGAATAGCTGAGGAATATAATGCCACGCTTATAGAGGTCTTAACGGGATTCAAGTATATAGGTGAGCAGATTAAGCTGTTTGAAGAGACAGGTTCCAATGAATTTATGTTTGGCTATGAGGAAAGCTATGGCTACCTGATAGGAACCCATTCCAGAGATAAGGATGCCATTGCCTCGGCCATGATTTTATGCGAGGCAGCAGCATATTATAAATCACAAGGTATAAGCTTGTACGAACAGATGGATAACATATATAAGAAATACGGCTATTTTAAGGAAAAGACAGTATCTGTTACTTTAAAGGGAATTGAGGGAATGGAGAAAATAAAGGATATAATGGAAGGATACCGTAAGAATCCTCCCAAAGCCATTGGTGATTACCGGGTTCTAAGATACAGAGATTATTTGGCAGAAACAATTACGGATAATAAGTCCGGAAAAGTGATGCCAACCGGACTTATAAAGGCAGATGTTCTTTATTATGAGATGAATGATGATGCTTGGTGTGCAATCAGACCTTCAGGAACTGAGCCTAAGATTAAGTTCTATTTTGGTGTTAGAGGAATAAGCAGGGATGATGCGGAAGATAAGCTGAGTTGTCTGATGAATGATGAGGTATTCAAAATCAAATAACTGTTCTGCCGGCTAAATATAGGCAAAGAGATTTAAAAGCCTTATGCTGTTTAAACGAGGTTAGTAAAGTTTATAAAAAACATCAGTGGAATTATCCACTGATGTTTTTGCCTTTTATTTATGATTTAGATCAGCTTCTGACCACAGTTAGGACAGAAATTAGCATCGCCGGTTTTCTGACCGCAGTTAGGACAGAAATTTGGCTTTGACCCGGTGGGCTGACCGGATGCACTCGCATCAGTTTGATTGTTCATATTCTGCATCATTTGGTTAGCTACATTCATTCCCATCATCATGCCTGCCATATCTGCAGCAGTTCCACCGCCCTTAACCTTACCTGAAGCGATGCCGTCAGTCATCTCTATCTGCTGATAACGACCTAAATCTCCAACCATGCTGTGAGAGGCATTCTTGTTGATCATCTTCTGGATTTCTTCCGGATAATTAAAGCTCATAATGTTAAATCCGGTTACGGACAGACCGCTGTCAAACAACTGCATACCAAGATCTGTTTTAATTCCTTCAGCAATTTCAAAAGAATTTGCCTGGAGATTAAACATATCCTTACCTTCCTTAGAGATCCATTTCATAAGCAGTTGATCAAGAACTGCCCGAATACGGAGTCTTACGTCCTCAACGAAATAACTTTGCCTGATACCGGCTATCTTATCAATAAGCTTTACATAGTCGGTAACCTTAAAGGTAACTGTCCCGTTAGCACGGATTGGCATACCTCCCGGCAATGACGGTGCAGGAATGTTTATTGCGTTTTGTGTTCCCCATTTTGTTATAAATTCTTTGGTGTTTACAAACAGAACCTCTGCACGCATCCCACTGTTGAATCCGAATTTGAAACCTTTTAATGTGGATAAAAAGGGTATAATTTGTGATTCTATATCATAATCTCCCTCGTCCTTAAAGATGCCTTCAATTTTTCCGTTATATAGGAATATGGCGTCTTGACCGGGTCGGATTATCAGTCTGCTGCCCTTTTTTATTTCCTTATTGCTCCATTTGTAGAAAATCATATCATCGCGAAATTCATCCCACTCCACGACATTTGCAAATTGTTTTGAAAATAATCCCATATAGTACCTCCCATATATATTATTATAAAAGATTTAATAAACCTGTATGCCTGCTGTTAAACCCTGCTTATAGCAAGCTTTGCTACCTACTCTATAGTTCGTAATTACCGGCTAGGGATACTAAAGCTTTCTGCCACCGGAGCTGTGAGAACGTCCCCCGCCTGATACGCCGCCTCTAAAGCCTCCGGCATTAAAGCCGCCTCTTCTTCCGCTGCCTCCTCCTGAGGATGAGGTGTCTTGGGGCTTTCTCCATCTGATTACAGATGACTTGATATATTGATCTCTTCTTCCTATAAGACCTCCACGGCTTCTGTCCAGATAATCTTTTGCACCTGCGGTCATCCTTCCGCTTGAGTGGTATGCCATGATTCCAACAACGATTCCTCCTACTGCAAATGCTGCAATCAGTTGAAACCAGAAGTTAAACAGCAGGTTATTCTTAAGATCCTCTCTACGATAATGCCCATCATAATCATATTCATGATAGGTGTATTTGTGTTCCGGTTCATTATCATATGGGATACTGTTATAGTTGTCATAGACATAATCATGATCATAGTTCAGTTCGGATTCATCTGCCATATAATCCGCCGACATCCTGATATATGTCTTAAATGCATCGTAATAATAACCGCCTCTTAAGTAATCTGCAACATTATCGAATATTATGTCAATTCTTTTAGAGTGAATATACGTTTCTGCCAGACCATATCCTTCCATAAATATCTCATTGTTATAAACATCATATAAAAAGTACACTCTGTCTTCGACCGGGAGCTGATCTTCAAAATCCTCTATATATTTTTCGGGATAGGTGGCATTCTTATCATTATGGGTTAGAATATAGATTTCAATACCTGCCTTTTCACCATAATCATGACACATAGATTCAAGCTCTTCTATCTCATATATATTCAGAAGTTCTGCTTCATCATATACACGTCTGTCACTGCTATCTACTTTGGTAGTAGTGTTTTCGGCTGATGAAGCATATGCAACTGTATAATTATCGATTAGATTATGATTTATTGAGACATTAATTATAGTCAGTAGTAACGAAAAGCATAGGAGGGATATTGAGTGTCCTGCAATTTTTTTTAATATATTTCTTTTTGTTGCTACCAAAAGAATTCACCTCCCAATATTAGCGTTACTATACGAAACAGAAGAAAGCTTCCGCCTGATATTCCGAAGAACCAAGCGGCAACCTTACCGTAACTTATGGGTGGTTTACCTACAATTTTACCGGTCTGACCATTCATTGCAAATGTATGCTCGGCTTGCTTATAATCGTAACAAACCATCCAAACCGGCAGTAAGGAGTAATCGGAACGTTTCTTTCTGACAGATATATTCTTTCTGTTAATATGTACGCTTGAATAACCTGCTATGGTGGATCTTATATAAGATTCTACATATGACTGTACCCGATTTTTTACCCGAGGCAGCAGCTCATCATCATTGTAATCGTATTTTTCAGCTATATAGCCTGCCAGATAAGGCATTTTAAAATTCTTAAGATTTTGATAGGAATAAGGCTCTAACTTATCCATCAGAGTATCGTCCATTTTCTTAGAGGCGTCACAGGGTACTTTAAGATAATCCAAATCCACCTTGCGATAGACATGGTAGTATTTTGTTTCTTTATACACCCAGTCACCTTTGGTATAGGTTCTGACTCTTGTGCATGTTGCCTCGACCTCTCCTTTTCCGTTAAGGTCATATAACCAAAATGGCACATATAAGCCTGTAATATCCTTAATTCTATCAGCGACTCTAAAGTCACTTGGAGTAAGAAGCCCTTTTCTGCACCATTTCTTAAATGCTTCCTGAGCCTGAGCCTTACTGATAGAAAACGGAATAATACAATCAGGAGCCAGATTCCCACTCAGCCGGTCGCTGATGACAATTCCTGCTCCACAGAAACTGCATTTTGTTGCAGTTGTCTGTGTATCGGTCAATAATACAGCACCACAGTTCCTGCAGTTATATTCAGTAACCTCGCCTTCCCTAAAGGTTTCATGATAGGTTGGTTCATCTTCATCCGATGAATCCTCATAATCATAGTCATAAGCACTTTCCAAGGCTCTTTTATCGTCCTCATCCATATCATATGATACCTGAGCATTATCGGGAGTATCGGGAAGACCGGCAATATTTTCTATGCTGTCCTTCCGGGAGCAGCTGTCGCACTTAAGCATTCCTGAAGCCGTATCAAATGCCATATCCGACCCGCAGTTAGGACATTTATAATGTGTTACCACGTAGTGTTACCTCCCTTATATATAATAACCTGTTGGAGCTGCTGAAAAAATGTCCGCAATTTAAGATGTCAATCTTCTTGTCGGCGGACACTTTTAGTACAAAGTTATAAATAGTATTCATTTTGCCCGGTATTCAGTGAGCAAGTATGTTTAAGATGTACTTGGATATCAGCTTAGATGATATCATCCTGATTTTTACCGGATGACAGACTTGCTTTAAGTGCTGCAAGCTCATCTTCTACGGAGATATCGGCAGTATATTTCTTCGTAAGCTCATCAATGGACTGATCTCCGGATGAACGGTTTAACTCAGCCATGGCATTTGCCTTATCAAGAGCCTTATCAGCCATATCCTCATATTTCTTAAAGCTGGCAATCGAATCATTGGCATTTGCAACGGAAGAGCTCATCTTATTGATACGTTCCTGAGTCTTTGCGACAGCAAGCTTGCCCTTAATCATATCTCTTCTGGATTCAAGCTC